>BNJU01003335.1_pt1 | contig 73803 bp, 77 predicted proteins | sample 8539281 | NCBI WGS metagenome assembly BNJU01 (sample SAMD00202456, study PRJDB9452) | human saliva metagenome | isolation source: human saliva | place: Japan
AGGATTCTTCCACTGCGCTCTCATCGAGTTCTACCGCGCGAACCGCACGAAGTAGTCTCTTTTCTCTGAGTGAGGGACGTCGGGGGCCGCGCCGTCAGGCGTGACCCCCAGTGTGTTATCGGGTTGTGCGCCGACGCCAGTAGTCGATGAGACCGATCGTGAGGGCGGGAGCCCACAGGAGCAGCATCGGGGCGTAGGCCGCGACCAGGATGGCCACCTGCCAGCCGTTCATGCCGTCTGCGGGGCCTGCCGTCGGCAATGCCCAGCCAGACGGAGCCGAACCTGATGATCAGGGGTGGCGCAGATGCGGTAGAGCAGGGGCGTTTCCGATCCCTCCGAGAACGAGCGGCGGGAGGGACACGAGCGCTCACGCGGGAATGTCTCGCACGCGGTAGGCGATCAGGCCGCCAGCGCAGCACGCGATGCCAACCCCAAGCTGGACGGCCATGGGTAGCCAGTGGGTCGTCCCCCACGGATCGATCACGTGCCCGAGGACGGAGAGGTCTTGCGCCCACTTCGGCATGTCGATGAGGCCGCCGAAGAGGCGGGCGAACGAACTCCACGCGATGATCGCCCACGCCAGGGACCGCCACCGCGGGGCTGCTCCCACCAGCATCGCGGCGATGCCCACCGCCGCCACGACCCCCGGCAGTTGGGTTGGCGTGAAGACGAACGCCCTGCCGGCAGCGTGGTCCTCACGAACCTGGGTCGCCATGGCGGCCGCCAGTACAGCGCCCGACACGACGAGTAGGACCACTCCTGCGCCGATGGCGTCGGCCAGGGCCGCTATGAGCGCTCGTGTGCGCGGGACCCCACAGGTCAGCGCCGCTTCGCTCAGCCCGCGTTCCTCCGACGCGGCCAGGTTGAGCACCCGCTGGACGACCGCAGTGGCTACGAGGGGCCACTATCACAACCGTGAGCAACGTGGTGTACTGGACGACGGGCCGCATCTCGGGGGCGATCTTGTCGATGTAGGCGGTGCTCGACGGGTTGTTGGCGATCAGGTCGGACAAGCCGCCCGACATCGCGCCGAAGAGCGAACCTGTGAGCGCCAGTGCGAAGGCCCAGGCAGCCAGGCGCCGAACGCCCAGGCGCGCGGTCAGGCCCAGCGGGCCGCGCACGCGCCACCGCCTGGCGGACACGGAGCGGTCGGCCAGTACCGCCCCAGCAGTTCCCGGCGGGAGTGGAGCAGCGCCGCCAGCGCCACCAGTGCGGCGGCGGCGAGCGCAAAAACGGCGAACGCCCACACGCGCTCCGCCCCGAAGGGCTCGGCCACGTCCCGCCAGGCCAGGGGGCTCAGCCAGCGCAGCCACGCGGCCCCCGTCTCGTCGGCCAGGACACGGATGGCGAAGGCCGCCCCGAAGACCGTAAAACATAATCCCCGCGCGGTTGTGGCGTCCCGCACCAACTGCGAGGCCACCAGCGCAACGCCCGCGAAAGCCCATCCCTGGGCGATGGTCACGCCGCCGAATATCAAGGCCCCCCGCAGAGCGTCTCGCCCACGACGGCGTTCACGCCGATCAGCGAGGCCGCCAGGCCCGCACCCGTGAGCGCCATGGCACCCATCGCCCACGTGGTCGCCGATGCAAAGGGCGTCCAGCGGCCCGCGCCCGCCCCGAGGACGACCTCGACGTGGTCGTCCTGCTCGTCGCGCCGGGCAAGCGCGGTCGTGAACATGATCGCCATGATCGCCACGAACCACAGCAGGTACCCGCCGTCCTCCCAACTGGCGAACTCGCCCACGGAGCCGGCGGCGGGGAGGGGCCGAAGAGCAAGCGCACGCCGGGCACGCCGCGCATCTGGGACAGGAGCGCGGTGCGCTCCTCGAAAAGAGGGTACATGCGTTGCAGGGCGATCGGGTGGCCCAGTAGGAACAGCCAAAGCGGTACCATCCACGCGAGCACCCTGCCACCTGTAGCGGCGCGTCGCCAGCCCCAAGCACGGGCGCAGTCCCGTGAACGCGCTCATGACGCCGCCCCCTGGTTCCCCGAGTAGTGGCTCATGAACAGGTCTTCCAGGCTTGTGGGTTCCACTTGGACGTCGTCCGCGCCCAGCTCCGCCACCACGCCCTGGGACCGCGGGCACCAGGGGAAGAGGGACGTGGGTCTCCACGCGGGTGCCGGTGGGGCGGACGGGGGCGCCGAGCCCGGACAGGGCCTCGACGAGGCGGTGGCGCCGCGCGTCCGACTCCCCGACGCCGATGCGGATGGCGGTCTTGGCCAGGGAGCGCAGATACGACAGATCGCCGCTCTCCACGGTGCGCCCGTCCTTGACGATCGTCACGTGCGAGCACAGGTCCTGGACCTCCGCAAGGATATGGCTGGACAGCAGGACGGTGGCGCCCCCATCGGCGGCCTCGCGGACCGCGTCCGTGAAGACGCGCTCCATGAGAGGGTCAAGTCCCGATGTCGGCTCATCGAGGATGAGCAGGTCCACAGGCGCGGACAGGGCGGCCACAGTGCCACCTTCTGCGCGTTGCCCTTGGAGTAGGTCCGCACTTTCTTGGTGAGGTCAGGTTGAAGCGCTCGGTGAGCTCCTCCTCGCGGGCGCGGTCGCGCGAGCCGCGTAGGCCCGCCAGGGTGTCGAGCACCTGCCCGCCCGTGAGACTGGGCCACAGGCTCACCGATCCGGGCACGTAGGCGAGGCGACGGTTAATGTGGGAGGCAGCGCGGGTGGGGTCCATCCCCATGACCCGGGCACGGCCGCCGTCGGTGTGTACATGCCCAGCAGCACGCGGATCGTCGTGGACTTCCCCGCGCCGTTGGGGCCCAGGAAGCCGTGGATCTGGCCCTTCCCGACCCCCGGTCGAGGCCGTCCAGCGCCTTGACCTTCCCGAAGCTCTTTGATGAGGCCCTCGGCCTCGATGAGATTAGAACAAGGTCCCAGTCCTTTCCTGTTTTCTCTTCAAGTACCAGACCAAACTCTGGGTCGTCGCGAACGCGACGAAGCAAGAGCTTGATGACTTGTCTCTGGTTCGGCTCGGGATAGCCGATCTTGGACAGGCGGGCCACTTGCTTCCATAGGAGGTGCCCGGGTCCGCCGCTGGGCAGGTCTTGCAGCACTCTGAGGGCTGTAGACCTGTTGCGCTCGAGGACTGCCCACGCGGTTTCTTCAAGTTCCTTGATGACGCGCTTCCTCTCCTCGTCGTCATAAGCATCGGGGTAGCGGGTTGCGGTCGAGCTTAGCGAACGTAGTGAGCATGCTGGCCACCGCTCGGTGGTCCTCGTCGCTGAGTCCATCAATGAGAGGACCCAGCGAGGATGGAATGAGTCCCGACAGCGCCAGGGTCAAGATGATGCGCCGGTCCGTGTGCACGATGGATAGCGTTGCTGGGTCCTCAATAAGGACCTCGATGCGATTGTAGAAATGTTCGAGGACGACCGGGAGCGGCGAAAGTACCTCGCCCGAGCGTACTCTGGCAACGAGTCGGTCTATCCGCTCGCACTGGTCACGCAGGACCGCCATGCGGGCTTCAATCTGGGCTCGAGTCGCCAGCAGATCGGCCTCGATGGCGTCTATCGGCTGATCGGGTCGTTCGGGGAGTATCTGGGGGATCTTCCCCAGTGGGATGCCGGACTCAGCAAGCCAACGGATACGCAGCAGGCGTGCCGGTGCTCGATTCCATAGTCGCGGTGCCCGCGACGACCGAGAACACAGGCAGAAGCCCCACGCGGTGGTAGTCGCACCGTCCGCGTCGTTGTACCCGCGAGGTCAGCCATCTCTTTGACTCTCATGGAACCCATCGAACACTGTGACCCTACGTCACTGTCAAGGGCACGCGAGAAACAGGATCGTGAACGTCTTCGTCGGAGCACGTGCACCCCAAGATTCGAGCTGATCAGCGCCGCAGTGTTGCTGGGTGACGCTAGCGTGGTGTCATGAGGATTTTGGTGGTTGATGCAGGGGTCTCGGGCCTTGCATGCGCGGACGTGTCCGCCGACGAAAGGTGTTCCGCTCGCTTTGGTGAAGCCTTCACGCACCCGGTCATCGTCTCCGCCCGCGTGTTCACCGGCAACCGTCCCACGACCTCGATTATGGCGCCCGCACTGACCCCTTCGGTCTTGGGACAGCTCATTGCGCTCTATGAGCACATCACTTTCGTTGAGGGTGCCGTGTGTGGGTCTATCCCTGAGCAGCTTGGGGAGAGTGGAGGGCGTAGAGCCGAAAAAGGTTTTAGTGCTGAAGATGCTCGTGCTGCGCGTGCGAAATCGATTCAACTTGGAAGGTGGAATGAGCGATTTCGACGGGGAAATGGTGCATCGCGCACTCGTTCAGAGAGTGAATAATCTGGTCGCGCTGGCCGGCGGTAACCGCCTCGGAAACCCTCAATATGTGCGGTAACGGTCACCAGGTTTGAAGCTACCGAGCTCACGTGAAGATCGTGAACATCCTCGACCAAGGGTATTGACAGCATGTGCTGACGGACCTGTTCAAGATCAATCTCTGCGGGCACTTCTTCCATCAAAATCCGCAGGGTTCGAAGCAATAACATGCACGCACGCGGAGCCATCAAGAGTGCGATGAAAAATCGAGGCTAGTGCATCCGCGCGACTCCATCCGCCAATTAATTCAACAGTTGCAGCAATGATGACTGCAAAAGAACCCCAAAGCGTCGTTTGCCACTTCAAGAACGGCTGCGCGCATATTGAGCGATGCGTGGCGCCCACCGATCAACACCATCAGCGAGAGCGCATTCGCGACCAAGCCCAAAACCCCGACCCACAGCATGGGCGCTGCGTGGACCTCAACGGGGGAGACCAGACGCTGGATGCCTTCAATGGCAACCAAAAGACTGATGATAACCAACATGCCTGCTTGGAAGGCTGCAGCAAGAACTTCCGAACGTGCCCATCCCCACGTCCGTCGATTATCACGAGGGCGCATGGCCAGGCTCGCAGCGATGAATGCAATGATCAATCCCGCAGAGTCAACCGCCATGTGTCCGGCATCAGCGGCAAGAGACAAAGAAGATGTGAAGAAAGCAGCAACAAGTTCTGTGAGGAAAATCGTTGCTGTGATTGCTAGTGCGATCGCAAGCCTTTTCCGAGAAGCACTGTGGCCGTGTGAGTGATCATGTCCATGCGAATGATCATGACCGTGGGAATGCGTGTGTTCGTGGCGGCTCGCTGATACTTTTTCCGCAGTATATTCGCAGGCATTTCTCGCTCTGCCCAGCGCAGCACCTCGACTCTGAGTGTGATTCCTGAGGGCTTGGCGTCAGTGGGGATTCGGACATAGTGAATAGCATAGTGCCCTGTCTTCGGCGAAGACAGGGCACTGAGAGCGAACAGTCCTGTTGATCAGAGTGTCAACATGACCTTCGTCGCGCGACGTTCATCCATGGCAGCGTAGCCCTCGGCTGCCCGCTCAAGAGGCAGAACCAGATCGAAGACAGCGCCCGGGTTGATCTCGCCGCGGTAGATCAGGTCGATCATCGTGGGCAGGTACTTGCGCACGGCTGCCGGGCCGCCAAACATGTGGACTTCAGCAAAGAACATGCGGTCCATGTCCAAAAGAAACACCGTGGGGCACACCCACAAAAGACAGATGTCCTCCGGGGCGCACACAGCCGAGTGCCTGATCGAACGACGCTTCGTTGCCCACCGCCTCGACGACGCCGTCGGCGCCAAGGCCGTCGGTCAGTTCCTTGATGCGAGCAATACCTTCCTCGCCGCGCTCTTCGACGATGTCGGTCGCGCCGAACTGGCGGGCCAGTGCCTGGCGGTCCGCGTGGCGCGACATCGCGATGATGCGGGACGCGCCCAGCTGCTTGGCGCCGATAATCGCGCCCAGGCCCACGGCGCCGTCACCCACGACGACGATGGTCTTCCCGGGGGCGGCCCCGGCCTCGTCGGCGGCGAACCAGCCGGTGCCGAGGACGTCGGAGGCGGCCAGGAGCGAGGGGAGCTGCTCGGGTGTGGGGGCCTCGGGGGTCTTGACGAGTGTGCCGTCTGCGAGGGCGATGCGGGCGTACTCGGCTTGGGTGCCGCCGGCGCGCATGGCACTCCTTGGGTAGAAGGTCTATTCCCATAAAACTAGTTCGTAAATAGCTGAGGCCGCAGTTGATAGAGTGCGATTTCACTGAATGCAAAGAATGCTCTCCCAGCCCGCTGATTCGTAAGCAAGTACACTGAAGCCCATGGCTTTCACTGTTACCAGCGTTAATGTCAACGGAATCCGTGCCGCACACCGCAAGGGCATGATGGAGTGGCTCGACGCCAACCCCTGCGATGTTCTTCTTCTCCAAGAAGTCCGTGCGGATGAAGAAATCGCCACCGAACTACTGGGCGATTCATGGGAAAGCATCATTCTTCCCTGCCGCATTAAGGGACGTGCAGGTGTCGCAGTTGCGGTGCGCAAGGATAGCGCACACATCAGCGGTGAACCGCGCCTTTCCCTTGACGATCAGGAAACCGATGTCGATTCCGGACGCTGGCTAGAAGCAGTGGTTGAAACCAAAGCGGGGCGCGTACGCGTCGTTTCCGCCTACTTCCACTCTGGCGAAAAAGACACCCCCAAGCAGGACGCGAAGATGGCGCATCTGCCGCGTATTGGCCGCCGCATGGGAGAACTCTTTGCCGAGGCCGCCCAGGGACAAGCAGACGTCCTCGGGACCGTCGTTGCTGGGGATTTCAACATTGTTCGCACCCGCTCCGACATTAAGAATTGGACCTCGAACCACAACAAGCGCGCGGGTGTGCTCGATGAGGAAATCGCATTCCTCGATCAGTGGCTCGACGCGGGATGGCATGACGTTATGCGTGATCTTGCCGGCGATGTTCAGGGTCCCTACACCTGGTGGTCCCAGCGCGGCCAAGCTTTTACCAATGACACGGGTTGGCGCATCGATTACCAGTTTGCGACTCCCGTGCTTGCGGAGAAGGCAACCTCTTTCGCGATTGGTCGCGCGGCCTCGTACGAGGAACGTTGGAGCGACCACGCACCGCTGTCGGTGAGCTACGAACTCTAAGCGCTTTCGAAATCAAAAAGCGCCATGGATGAGTAGACGCCGTTCTCGTCCACGCGGTCTAAGCGGAATCCGGGAACCATCCACGAGGCCTCGTAAGAGCCGATGCTCATCGCGCGGTCCAGCGCCTCATCGGACACACCCTGCGCAAGGGTCACGTGTGCGTGATAGGGGAATCGAGCCTCGGCGTACAAGGGACCGGAGCGGATATCTTCCGCCAAGAAGGTGCACTCGCGCGCGCCCTCGGCAAGAGAAAGATAGACAACCGGTGAAACCGGGCGGAAACTTCCCGTCTCACCCAAAGTCACTCGGAAAGGCGTGTAACGCTGCGCAACCGTGCGCAGGTGCTCGATCACGTCCTCGCGGCGGTCCTTATCCACTGCTGTTGGTGGAAGAATCGTGATGTGGGCAGGCACTTTTGTTCCCTGATCATCACCCAAACCGACGCGAATATCTGTCAGCGCACTCACCCAGGGTTCAGGTATCGCAACGACAACGCCGAGCCATTCTTGGCCCGGTAAACGCTGAGGGAGATACATGAAACTACCTGAAATGGGGAATACGAACTCGCCCATGGTACATGGGGAGGCCGGCGTCGAGCACATCGAGTCCACAAGCATATCGGCGTAAGGAAGATGCCCAATGCGCTACGCTGAAGACACTGTATTGATCGATTCACCCAAGGAAGTGTGCACGTGGATCTGTCCTGGTCAGCCGCTCTGAGCGCCCAAGAAGGACGCAAACTCGCCGGCGAACTTTTTGAAGAAACTTTCGGCTACCAGCCGCTCGACGTATGGTCGGCACCCGGGCGCGTCAATGTTATTGGCGAGCACGTGGACTACAACGGGGGTCCCTGTCTTCCCATCGCACTCCCGCACCGAGCCTTCATTGCCTATGCCCCCCGCGAAGATCGACTGTTGCGCTTGGTTTCGCCCCAGACCCGCGAGGCCGTTGATGAGCTGGACCTCGACATGGTCGCACCGCGTGGCTGCGAGGGTGAAGTTATTGGCTGGGCCTCGTATCTTTCCGGCGTTGCGTGGGCGCTTGAAAAGGCCGGTTATGGGCCGATTCACGGCTTTGACGCTGCGCTCTATTCCTGCGTTCCCCGCGGTGGTGGGCTTTCCTCATCTGCTGCCCTTGAGTGTGCGATGGCCGTCGCCATTGACGAGGCCGAAGACCTGGGTTTGGCCGGTCCGCTGAGCGCGCCAAACGATAAGGGGCGAGCAATCCTCGTTGAGTGTGCGCGCCGCGCAGAAAACGAGATTGCGGGAGCAAACACCGGGGGACTGGACCAGACCGCGTCGCTGCGTTGCGAAGAAGGCCATGCCCTTGCATTGGACTGCCGCGATATGAGCGTCGAACACATCCCCTTCGATCTGGAATCTCAGGGGCTTGCGCTGCTCGTTATTGATACGCGGGCTGCGCACTCCCTGGCGGATGGACAGTACGGACAACGCCGTGCTGATTGCGAAGAGGCCGCCCGACTCCTGGGCGTGGAACAGCTCGTTGAGGTCGAAGACCTGCAAGATGCCAGCGAGGCTTGGAAGATGAGAGGCTCCGTAAGCGTATGCGTCACGTTGTCTCTGAAATTGCGCGCACTCGAGCGTTGATTGAGCTCCTCAAGGAAGGCCCCCTGGAAGGCTCTCGTGTCCAGGTTGTCGGCGCGCTCATGAATGATTCACACGATTCCCTGCGTGATGACTACGAGGTGTCGTGCACGGAACTTGATGTCGCTGTGGACGCAGCACGCGGCGCGGGTGCCTATGGCGCGCGAATGACAGGTGGGGGATTCGGCGGCAGTGCCATTGCCCTGGTTGATCGCGAGCGTGTGGAGGAAACCGCGCAGGCTGTTGCGCGCGCTTTCGCAGATCACGAATTGGGAGAGCCAGCTTTCATTGTTGCCGTTCCTTCAGCTCCTGCGGGGAAACTCTAAACGTTCTCAACGCTCAACTTCACAGGTGTGCCACCTTCTTCCTGGACGCAGATGCGGGGAGGGGGTGGCACAATCGTTCTATGACTTCAACGGATCCCTGGATGGTTGTGGGCCTGGGTAACCCAGGTGCCCAGTACGCGAATACGCGCCACAATGTCGGGCATATGCTCGTGGACCTGCTCGCATCGAATGCGGGAGTCCAGCTTTCGGCCCATCGTTCAGGGACTCACTGTGCAGACATTCGATTGGGAATGCTCCCCGGGGGCGTTCCTGGACCGCGAGTGATTCTGGCAATCAGCGATTCCTACATGAACACTTCTGGAGGTCCCATTGGACGCCTCGCGAAGTTCATGAATGTCGCGCCTTCGCGTCTCTTGGTCGTTCACGATGATCTTGACCTTCCTGAAGGTACTCTGCGCTTGAAGACCGGGGGTGGAGAAGGCGGTCACAACGGTCTCAAATCAATCTCCCAGGTCCTGGGCACACGTGACTACAACAGGCTACGGATCGGAATTGGTCGCCCACCGGGGCGAATGAATCCCGCTGATTACGTGCTTGCGCGAATGAATCAAAACCAACTGACCGAGCTCGCAGTGACCATCGCCCAAGCCGGAGACGTTGTCGAAGATATCGTCACCACAAGTTTCAGTGAGGCGCAGCAGCGCTTGCACACGCAACAGGGAGCCTAAGTGCCGCAGTTTTCCTCTCTTCTCCCATCATTCGAAGGCGACGCAGCACTATCGCAGGTGCTCGAATCCGTTGACCAGGGGATCTCTGGTTGTGCAGTTGCTCCCGCTGGTGCGCGTATTCCCCTCATTGCATCGATGGCTGCTCGCCGAGGCGGAACAACCTATGTCGTGACCCCAACCGGGCGCGAGGCCGAAGAAACGGCGCTCGCCCTGCGCGCGTGGATCGACGAAGTCGAGGTCTTTCCTTCGTGGGAGACACTGCCGCATGAACGCCTCTCGCCTCAAGCGGACACCATGGCGCAACGCATCGCGGTCTTGCGGCGCCTTGTTCACCCGCAATCTGGCGATGAACACGCGGGAGGTCTCAATGTTGTTGTGATTCCCGTTCGAGCGCTCATGCAGCCCATCATTCATGGGATTGCTGATCGTGCCCCCGTGCGCGTGAAGTCCGGGGATATCGTTGACCTCCCGCACTTGGCTCAAGACCTTGAAAACCTGGGCTACGAGCGTGTCGATATGGTCGAGCGACGCGGACAATTCTCGGTTCGTGGTGGCATTCTTGATCTATTTCCCCCTCAAGAAGCGCACCCTTTGCGCATCGAATTATGGGGAGACGAAGTCGATGAAATCCGAGCCTTCTCCGTATCTGATCAGCGAACTTTGGGGGTTGTCGAGTCCGGTGTATGGGCGGTTGCCTGCCGGGAGCTGCTGCTGACCCCGCAGGTTCGCGCCAAGGCTCGCAATGAAATCGACCAGCTTCCTGGCGCAGCCGAAATCTTGGAATTGGCATCGCAGGGAATCGCGGCTCCTGGCCTTGAATCTCTCGCTCCAATCTTGGTCGGGGGAATGGATTCTTTCCTTGACCTGATTCCTGCTGGTGGACTCTTTGTTGCCGTTGACCCCGAGCGTATTCGCGCTCGCGGGGCGGACCTGGTTGCAACCACAGAGGAATTTCTCGCCGCGGCCTGGTCTCAGGCTGCCGGTGGGGGAGCAGTGCCCCTTGAAGCAGGCCAGGCCTCGTTCATCCCATTGGAAGAAATCTGGGGAGCGCAGGGGCGTCCTTTGGTGGGACCTGACGGCTCTTCCTCCCGCGCAACTTGCTCAGGCAATCGCTGAACAAGGCGGAAGCCCCGCGAACAATGAAGATGAAGAAGCACAAACTTCGGGAGCGCTCCTGAAGAAAGAAGCGCGCTCCGTCGTTGTTTCAGACGAACTGGTTGCTCTGGGTGCGCGGGACGTGCGCCCCTATCGAGGCGATTATGCGCGTGCTCTCGACGATATCCGGACTTTGCTCCGGGCAGGATGGACGCTCATTCTTGCGGCTGAAGGAGAAGGCCCTGCCCGTCGTTTGAACTCCATTGCGACGGATGCGGGAATCGGAAGTCGCATCGTTGAAGAGTGCGATCCTTCGCAGGACCCTTCGGTGCTCTACGTTGTCTCAGCTCCGCGAACTCGCGGTTTTGTTGCGCCCGAACTCAAACTTGCGATCATCTCCGAATCGGATCTATCCGGGCGCGTGGGTGCGACAACCCGAGATATGCGGAAAATGCCTTCGCGCAGGCGTAAAGGAGTCGATCCCCTCACGCTTCATCCGGGGGATTACATCGTTCATGATCAGCACGGAATTGGGCGATTCATTGAGCTTGTCTCCCGCACTGTTGGACGCGGGGAAGGACAGGTTACTCGCGACTATTTGGTCTTGGAATACGCGCCCTCAAAGCGTGGCCAGCCCGGTGATCGACTTTTCATCCCAACCGACAGCTTGGATCAGATCTCGAAGTACACGGGCTCGGATCAGCCCGCACTGACCAAGATGGGCGGCGCTGACTGGGAGAAAACCAAGGCAAAAGCTCGCAAAGCCGTCAAAGAAATCGCGCAGGAACTCATTCGCCTCTACGCGGTGCGTCAAGCAACGAAGGGGCACGCTTTCGGTCCGGACACCCCGTGGCAACGCGAGTTGGAAGATTCCTTCCCCTACGTGGAAACACCCGACCAACTCGTCACTATCGACGAAGTGAAAGCCGACATGGAAAAGCCCATGCCCATGGACCGCCTTCTCACGGGCGACGTGGGCTATGGAAAAACCGAGATCGCAGTCCGCGCGGCCTTCAAAGCAATCCAGGATGGCAAACAGGTCGCCGTCTTGGTTCCAACGACGCTTCTCGTCCAGCAGCATGCCGAAACTTTCGCGGAACGTTACGCGGGATTCCCCGTCACCATCGGCACGCTCTCGCGCTTCTCGACGCCCAAGGAAGCGGAAAAGGTCAAGGAAGGCTTGGCCTCGGGAGGAGTGGACCTGGTCATTGGTACCCACTCGCTGCTCTCCGGTGCCATTACCTTCAAGGATCTTGGCCTGGTCATCATCGACGAGGAACAGCGTTTCGGCGTCGAGCACAAGGAAACACTCAAAGCCCTGCGAGCCGATGTGGACGTCCTTTCAATGTCCGCAACGCCCATCCCCAGGACCTTGGAAATGGCAGTTTCGGGTATTCGCGAGATGTCGATTCTTCAGACCCCGCCCGAAGAACGCCAGCCCGTCCTCACTTTCGTCGGAGCACACACCGACGCGCAGGTCAGCGCAGCCATTCGACGCGAGCTTTTGCGCGACGGTCAGGTCTTCTACGTGCACAACCGCGTGGACTCCATCGCCTCGGTTGCCGCACACATCCAAGAACTTGTTCCCGAGGCGCGGATCAGAGTTGCCCACGGGAAGCTCAATGAGCACCAATTGGAAAGCGTCATCGTTGATTTCTGGAACCATGATTTCGACGTGCTGGTGTGTACTACCATCGTGGAAACCGGCCTCGATATTTCCAACGCGAATACCCTGATTGTTGATCGTGCGGATACTTTCGGCTTGTCCCAATTACACCAGTTGCGTGGTCGCGTGGGCCGAGGCCGTGAGCGCGCGTATGCGTACTTTTTCTACCCCTCTGACCGCCCTCTTTCAGAGATGGCACACGAGCGCTTGCAGACGATCGCCCAGAACGCTGATCTGGGTGCGGGGCTTGCGGTTGCGCAGCGAGATTTGGAAATCCGAGGCGCTGGTAACCTCTTGGGTGGTGCGCAGTCGGGACACATCGAAGGCGTGGGCTTTGACCTCTATGTCCGAATGGTCGCAGACGCGGTCGCTGCCTTTAAGGGGCAACGAAAGGAAGAAAAGAAGGATCTGCATCTGGACATTACCGTCGATGCACACATCCCAGAGGATTACATCTCCGCTGAACGCCTACGCCTTGAGGTATACGGCAAGATTGCTGCGGTTGAAACCGGCGAACAGGAAAAAGATCTGCGCGAGGAGCTGGCTGACCGCTACGGTCCTATTCCCCAGCAGGTTGACTTGCTCTTTGAGATTGCTCGTCTTCGGTCGCTCCTGCGTCGCATGGGTATTGATGAGCTTGCAACGCAGGGAAAGTACTTGCGGATTCACCCCATCGAATTGAAAGAATCTCAGGCGATGAGGCTCAAGCGCCTGTACCCGGGATGCGTCGTGAAAGCTGCCGTTCGTCAGTTGCTCGTTCCTCTGCCAATGACGGCGCGTATCGGTGGTGTTCCCTTGACGGATCGCGCACTCATCGACTGGATCGAAAACCTGATGACGAAGGTGCTTAACCCACCGCAGGCGTCTCAGGCCTAATCAGAGCGCTACACTGACACCTATACAGAGTGATTTTCCGGAGGATATAGTCATGGTTTCTCTTTCACGCGCATCGAAGGTGGCGGCAATCTTGGCCGTGTCTGGATTGGGCCTTGGAGCCTGCTCCGCGCACCCGGGAACTGCAGCGATCGTCGGTGATTGGAGCGTGAGCGAGGCAGAACTGGACCTGTCCAGTCAGCAGCTCAGCGCATTGATGGGGCAGCAGGTCGATGCAGCGCAATTCCTTCCGGATATGAGTTCTTCACGTGCAGTGGGCCAAGTTGCTGAAGAAAACGGCGTGACGGTGAGCGACGAAGAAGTCATGCAACAGTTCCAGCAAATGGGGGAGCGCGTTGTTGCTCGTGGAGGACAGAGCACCCCTGTCGCAGAACCGACCCCCTTCTTGAAGACGATCGTCAAGGATACTTTGGCCCTGCAAAAGCTCCGTTCAATGGGATTTTCCTCCGAAAAATCCCAGGAGCTGAGCAACCAGATTTCGCAGATTATGCAGTCGACAAAGGTTGAGATCAATCCGCGCTACGGTACCTACAATGCGCAAAGCAATGAGCTGACTCAGACAGTTTTCGGCGACGTCGTCCGCTCGAGCTCTGCCGCGCGGCAGGCAGGCCAGAACTAGTTGCCGGCTGCGCGTGGGTGTATGGGAACACCCCACGTGTCTGAAATGTGATGTATCGCCCACCCGTGAGGGTGGGCGATACGGCATTTATGGGGACCTATGTCTAATTTGCGCCAATGTGTCCTTGATCGTGACGAGGAAAACGCGTGTGAGTGCTCGCGTAGTACTGATGGAGTGGCCCCGAATGTACTAGCGTTAGATACGACAGTAGTCACGTAGTTAATCGATTGGAGAATTAACGTGGCAAGCATTGAAGCAATCGGAGCTCGCGAGATCCTCGACTCCCGCGGTAACCCCACCGTTGAGGTTGAGGTCATTCTTGAAGATGGCACTTTCGAGCGCGCAGCAGTTCCTTCTGGCGCCTCCACCGGTGCATTCGAGGCCGTTGAGCGTCGCGATGGCGACAAGGGTCGTTACCAGGGCAAGGGCGTTCAGGACGCCGTTGACGCAGTGAACGACATCATCGCCCCCGAACTGATTGACGAAGACGCTTCCGACCAGCGTCGCATCGATGAAATCATGATCGAGCTGGACGGCACCCCCCAACAAGGGTAAGCTCGGCGCCAACGCAATTCTCGGTGTCTCCCTTGCTGTTGCAAAGGCCGCTGCCGAGTCCGCAGGTCTGCCCCTCTACCGTTACCTGGGCGGCCCCAACGCTCACATCCTGCCCGTTCCCATGATGAACATCCTCAACGGTGGCTCTCACGCAGACACCAACGTTGACATCCAGGAGTTCATGATTGCTCCTCTGGGTGCACCGACCTTCCGCGATGCCCTCCGCTGGGGCGCCGAGGTCTACCACACCCTCAAGGCCGTCATCAAGGAACGTGGCCTGTCCACCGGTCTGGGCGACGAGGGCGGTTTCGCACCGAACCTCTCCTCCAACGCCGCCGCACTCGACCTGATCATCGAGGCCATCGAAAAGGCCGGCTTCAAGCCCGGCACCGATGTCGCACTCGCCCTGGACGTCGCCTCCTCCGAATTCTTCAAGGATGGCCTGTACCAGTTCGAAGGCGAAGGCCGCTCGACCGACTACATGGTCACCTACTACGAGAAGCTCATCCGCGACTACCCGCTGGTCTCCATCGAAGACCCGTTGTCGGAAGACGAATGGGACGCATGGACCGCTCTGACCGCCGAAATCGGCGATCGTGTCCAGCTCGTTGGCGACGACCTCTTCGTCACCAACCCCGAGCGTCTGCGCAAGGGCATCGAGCTGCACGCTGCTAACGCTCTGCTCGTCAAGGTGAACCAGATCGGCTCCCTGACCGAGACCCTGGACGCCGTGGAAGAAGCACACCGCAACGGCTACCGTTCAATGACCTCTCACCGTTCCGGTGAAACCGAGGACACCACCATTGCGGACCTCGCGGTTGCCACCAACTCCGGCCAGATCAAGACCGGTGCTCCCGCCCGCTCCGAGCGCGTGGCGAAGTACAACCAGCTCCTGCGCATCGAAGAGGATCTCGACGTTGCAGCAGTGTACGCGGGTCGTTCTTCCTTCCCCCGCGCTTCCTTCTGAGAAGCACATACTGACACGCTCCTAGAAGCGTGACCTAGGGGTGGGTGATGAGAAATCATCACCCACCCCTTCGTTATGCGATTCAGCCCTCAATTGGGAACACATGAGTTTTATGTTCTGCCCGTCTTGCCGGCTTGAGGCACCATAGGGATATGGCTCAGAAACCCAGAAAAGGACGCCCAGTCGTCCCCAACGCCCGCAGACGTCAAGCTGCGGCTGAGCCTGATACCCAGCGGCGGCCTCGTCAGGTGGGAAAAACCCCGCGAGCACGCGCTCAAGGGACTCAAAGCACACCAATCGCGCGCACAACACCGCGAGTGCGTCCGGAACGCGAAGCTCCCAGACCCCGCGCCCAAGCCGCGGAAAACGTCGCGAAGCGCCCCAGCTCGGTCTCTTTCGGCGGTATCGAAATCTCAATGCGTATTTTGGGATTGCTCCTTCTTGGGGCACTTCTCGCGCTGCTCCTCGTTCCCTCCTTCATGCAGCTGTGGAGCCAAGAACGCGAACTTGCAGCGATCAAGGCAAAAGTCCAACAAACCCAGGCGGACAATGACGCGAAGCGCCAACAACTCGAACTGTGGTCGAACCCGCAGTACATCGCCTCACAGGCGCGCGAACGCCTCGGGTACGTCAAGCCCGGAGAAACTCAGTACTCCGTCTTGGACCCCGGTAAGGACTACCAAGACCAAGCCCAGGTCGCGGCAGCACGCGAGGCCGGCCCCGCTCGCCCGTGGATGCAGGTTCTCTCAATGACGGTCGAAGAGGCAGACCACCCGACGGGAAATATCCAGACCGCACAAACAGGCGGAAATACGCCATCTCCCTCGCAGTCTGCGACTCCCGAAAATAGTGCAAGCACGCAAGGAACTGGCAACTGATCGCGGCGTGCCACGCCGGCCAGATCCACTGTGTGGAAACACTCCCTCCCTCAAGGCTTTTCGCGTAAAATAATCCGGGTTTGTCTGAATGTGGAGGAATGATGAACGCAATTACGCCGGCTAGCGCCGAGGATCTTCAGGTTCTCGAAGAACAATTGGGACGTGTTCCCCGAGGGGTCGTTGGGATTGCCGCGCGTTGCGTTTGCGGGAAGCCGACTGTTGTCGCGACGGCGCCTAGGCTCGAAGACGGAACTCCTTTCCCCACAACTTTCTACCTGACCAGTCCCGGGGCGGTCCGCGCTTGCTCGACACTTGAAGCAACCAAGGTCATGGAAGACTTCAATCAGCGCCTGACCGATGATGAGGACCTCCGCGCCGCCTACCAGCATGCTCACGAGGCCTACATTGCTTCGCGTGAGGAGCTTGGCAGGAAGCTGGAGCTCGACGTTCCTGAAATCCACGGAGTATCCGCCGGTGGAATGCCTACGCGCGTCAAGTGTCTGCATGCAGTGGTCGGTCATGCGCTGGCAGCGGGGGAAGGGGTAAACCCAATCGGTGACCTCGCGCTCGAGATGATGCGCGAACGAGGCCTGTGGGATCGCCAATCCTGCACCTGTTGATGCGCGTGGTGCGTGTCAATTTCTAGAAGAAGTGAAATCCCCAGAAGGAATGGAACGATGACGCGGGTAGCGGCAATTGACTGTGGAACAAACTCAATTCGACTTCTTGTTGCAGACGGCGAAACCAAGGGCGAGCGCGTGATTTTGAACGATCTCACCCGTCAAATGCGGATCGTGCGCTTGGGACAGGGCGTTGATCGTACGGGGCGCCTTGCTCCCGAGGCAATCGAACGCACTCTCGCAGCGGTGCGCGAGTACAAGCGGATGATCGACAACCTGGGTGCAACGGACATTCGTTTCGTGTCGACATCTGCAATGCGCGACGCTGAAAACCGTCAGGAATTTATTGAGCCAGTGAAAAACCTCCTAGGCGTCTACCCGGAAGTCGTTCCCGGTACTGAAGAGGCCGCCTTGTCTTTTGCCGGTGCTGCAAGCAGCGTGCACGCCTACGATCGCGGGAAGGTGTTGGTCGTCGATATCGGTGGTGGTTCAACGGAAATGGTCGTGGGAACTCTGGGTAAGGGAGTTGACGCGGCATATTCAGCCGATATGGGTTCCGTTCGCGTGACCGAGAAGTTCTTTGCGGGATGCGCAAGCGATCAGCCGATTCCCGACGGGGTCCAGGCCCAGGCCAGTGAGTGGATCGATGCGCGCCTTGACGAGGCCGAAGAAATTGTTGATTTCTCTAGCGTCCGAGGCGTGGTGGGCGTAGCCGGCACCATCACAACGATCGCTGCACACGCGCTGGGCTTGGCCTCGTACCAGCCGGAAAAGATCGATGGCGCATTTCTGAGCCACGCGGATACCGATGCCTCGGTCCGTTTCATGCTCGAGCAGCCACTGGCGGTCAAGGCAGCCCTCGGGTTCATGCCTGAGGGGCGCGCGGACGTCATCGCAGGTGGGGCCCTGATCTGGAAGCGTGTCATGGACCGCGTCACTCTACGCTGCGAGAATACAAACCACCCGATAGCGGGCGCCCACGTCTCCGAACACGATATCCTTGACGGTATCGCGCTTTCGATGCTGGCTCGTCGCTAGCGGCGATGCCCCCATAGCCCAATTGGCAGAGGCAACCGACTTAAAATCGGTGTGTTGTCGGTTCGAGTCCGACTGGGGGTACTCAATAGATACTGAACCGAGGGAAAGGAAATCTCATGACAAACCCCGTGTTCTCAAAGATGGAGCGAGACTGGTCTCGCGCCGATTCGACTCCCGCGGGCTACCCGGCAATGCCCGGCTACCAGCCCACGAATGCTCAAGCTTCCGGGACAACCGTTGTTGATCCCGCGCGCTACCCCTACGCTCAGCCCCAGGCCTCAACCTATGGGACCCAGGCTCAGGGCGGCTATGCTGGCGCACCCAGCGTTGATCCCTCCGTGTATGCTGACCTCCAGCAGGCCTACCAGGCGCCTTCCGCGGACGCGGTCGATCGCGGTCGCATGACCTATGACGACGCCTTGATGAAGACCGGAATCTCTTTCCTCATCCTGCTTCTTGGCGCCGCCCCTGCGTGGTTCCTCGCTGCAACGAACCCCACGCTGGGCATTTTTGCAATGGGGCTGGGCGCGTTGATCGCTTTCATTCTGGCAATGGTGAATTCCTTCTCGAAGACCATTCGCCCGGGGCTGATCATGGCCTACGCCTTCGCAGAAGGGTGTCTCGCTGGGTGCCCTGTCCTCCTTCATGGAAATGATGTACCCGGGCATCGTCGCTCAGGCATTCATCGCAACCCTTGCCGTTACAGGAATTACGCTTGTCCTCTTCACTTCGGGCAAGGTGCGTAATTCGCCCAAGCTCGCAAAGTTCACCCTGATCGGGATCTTGGCTCTTCTCCTGACGCGCATTGCAAACGCGGTTTTGGTCGCCTTCGGAGCGATGTCTCCGATCGACACGATCTACGTCAAGGGCATTCCGCTGGGCGTGGTTGTCTCTCTCATCGCCGTTGTCCTTGCAACCCTGTCCTTGATCGGTGACTTCGATACCGTCAAACAGGGCGTTGAACGAGGTGCTCCCGTGCAATTCGCGTGGTATTGCGCTTTCGGCATCATGGTCACGGTCGTGTGGATGTACGTCGAAATCCTCCGAATTCTTTCGATCTTGGCGTCTCGTCGCTAACAAGTTGGGGTCGCGTTCGCTTGAGCGTGGCCCCTTCTGCATCCTTCGGGATGCCTCATTGAATACTCCGTCCTCTACCGCAGTACTTCCCTAAGGAGAAACCATGGAAAACCTTATAGTGACAGGCGAATTTGGCCGTAAGCCCACCCTGAATTTACTGATCCCACCCCCAGCGATGAGCTGCTCGTCGAGGTCCTCCATGAGGGCGACGGCCAGGTCGTCGAAGCTGGAGACACCATCCACTGCCACTACCTGGGGCAAGTCTGGGATGGAAACGTCTTCGATAACTCCTACGACCGCGGCGCTGCGCTGAGCTTCCAAATCGGCGTGGGAATGGTCATCCGCGGCTGGGATGAGGGACTCATTGGCCAGCGCGTCGGCTCGCGCGTCCTGCTGTCGATTCCTTCCGAATACGGTTACGGCCAGCGCGGCGTTCCCCAGGCTGGGATCCGCGGCGGCGATACCCTTGTTTTCGTCACCGATATTCTCGGTGTCGCCTGAGCCAACAAACTGAAAAGACGAGGCCAAGCATGAGCGAAAAGGATGCGCAGCAACAAGCATCAGCCCCCGATAAACACCCCAGTCGTACGGATAGGGGAGGAGGGGGAGCCAGCTCAAGCTTGGCCTCGTCGCTTCTGAAACCTCTCGAACAGATCAGGCGCCGCGTTCAAGAGCAGCGCTCTCATCTCCAGGGGGACAGGCCACAGCGCGTTCGCGTCGTCGTTGAGGATGAGCCCACCAGCCGGGATGCTTCCGAGGCCGTGCCGTGGTCCCTGCGCGTGGGCGCGGCAGTTGCGTGGCGTGCGATCGTCGTTGTCGCGGCGGTAGCTCTGCTGATTTTCGGAATGACTTTCGTTTACGGGATTATCGTTCCGATCGCAGTTGCGCTTCTTCTTGCTGTCTTCCTTAACCCGATGGTGTCGTGGCTTCACCGCAAGGCTCACTTCCCGCGAGCGCTTGCTGCCCTCAGTGGTTTGCTTGCCACTGTGGTTGTTGTAGGCGCAGCGCTGTCGACCGCTGGGGCTCAGATTCTCTCGCAGGTTCCCTCACTGCTAACCCGCGCAAACGAAGGCCTCACTACGCTCCTCGAGTGGTTGCGCACCAGCCCGTTGGGGATCGACACTTCCGGTATCGATTCGCATCTGGAAAACCTGCAGTCCGAAATTGTCGCCTGGGTTCAATCCCACGCGCAGTCACTGATCTTCGGTGCGGTGAATGCGACTTCTTCAGCGATTTCTATCGCCACCGGTTCGGTGATCGCTCTCTTCTGCCTCTTCTTCTTCCTCAAAGATGGCCGCGATATCTGGGTCTGGTTCGTGCGCTTGCTTCCTAAGGGCGCTCGCGAACCCGTTCACGAGGCCGCAATTCGCGGGTGGGCAAGCATGGGTGGCTATGTGGTCGGCCAGATGCAAGTTGCCTTCATCGATGCGCTGAGCATTGGCATCGGTGCCTACTTCTTGGGTGTCCCACTGGTCATCCCGATCATCGTTTTGGTGTTTTTCGGCTCTTTCATTCCGATTATTGGTTCCCTGATTTCGGGAATTATTGCAGTCTTGGTGGCCGTCGTGGATCAGGGATTCACCGTCGGTTTGATCATGCTGGTCATTATCTTGCTGGTCCAGCAAGTCGAGGGTAACCTCCTTCAACCGCTTCTCATGTCCAACGCCGTGTCTTTGCACCCGCTGGTTGTTTTGCTCGGTGTGACGGCAGGTTCGATGGTTGCCGGAATCGCGGGGGCGATTTTCTCCATCCCGATCGCAGCCTTCATTAACTCCACTGTGCTCTACCTGCACGGACACGATCCTGAGCCCGCTCTAGCAACAAAGCTTGATCGTCCGGGCGGGGCTCCGGGGACGCTCGATGCGTTGATTGCTCATTCCTACGGTGAAGATCTTCCCCTTCTCGCAGGGGAGGCAGTTGAAGCACACACCTACGCTGTCAACGAAGAACTGAGCGAACGCATGGTGACTGCTGGCACTGCAGAGCCGGGCGATAGCGTGGGGACACGTGTCGCTGATGAAATCGAGCAGAGCGCTGAAATGGATGAAGAAGACAGTGGCGCATGATGCTGAGTGAAGCTGAAGGCGCCTTGTCCCTGACTGAACGCGTAAAACTGTGGGGGCTCCAGAGTTCAACTCTGGAGCCCCCACAGTGCGTTTGGGTTTACTCAGCCAACGAAAGGCGTTGCATCCAAGATCTCAACGGTGATCTCGCGGCCATTGGGGGCCTCGTAGGTGAGGGTATCGCCCTTGCGGTGTCCCATCACTGCTGCGCCCAGAGGAGCCTGCGAAGAGAAGACCTGCACTCCGAGATCGCCGCCGGCATCGCGGGAACCCAGGAGGAACTTCTGCTCGCGGCCTGCAACAAGAGCGGTGACAACCATTCCGGGTTCGACGATTCCATCATCAGCGGGGGTTTCGCCAACCTCAGCGTTGCGCAGCATTTCTTCGAGTGCCTGGATACGGGTCTCGTTGAGGGACTGCTCGTTACGAGCGGCATGGTAGCCGCCGTTCTCGCGCAAATCGCCTTCCTGGCGAGCTGCGTCGATTAGGCGAGCGATCTCAGGACGACGCACCTCGACGCGATCCGTGAGCTCCGCCTGGAGCTTGTCATACTGAGCTTGAGTCAGCCATTGGGTATCAGCCATTACTTATGCCTCCGACATGTGCCGACGGGCGTCGGCCTTCACATTGATTCTATAGATTTGCCAGCCTAGCAGCCTTCAGCCTGGAAATGTGGATTTTGCGCTATCTGTGGAAAATTTACAGAACTGTCAAATACACGGCGGTACAGTGGCACGCCCACGCAAGAACCGTGAAAGGTATGGAAGATCTCGTGGAACCCGAACCATCGAGGCGATAAATCGGGTTTCTTTGTTGCGTAGACGATCGCGCCGATCGTGTACAAGATTCCGCCAGCTAAAAGAAGCCAGACCACGGCCGGTCCCGCGAGCGCCCAGAATTGCGGGAGGTACCACAGAGCAACCCACCCCAAAGCAACGTAAATAAGCGTTGCGAGCCACCTGGGAGCGGTTGGCCAGAAGAGATTGAGCAGGATCCCGGCAAGCGCGCCTCCCCAGACGATTGACAAGATCGTGACCGCTTGGTCGTGAGGGAGCACCGCGACCGATAGGGGAGTATAGGTGCCGGCGATGAGCAGGAAAATATTGGAATGATCGAGGCGATTCCACACGATTTCCCATCGCGGCGACCAATAAAAGCGGTGGTAGAGAGCTGAAATTCCAAAGAGAATCAGTGAAGCCGCGAGGTAGATTGCCGAACCCCACTTGGTTACCCCGCTGGGAGCGAGGCAGGTGAGGACGATAGATGCCGCCAAAGAAAGAGGTGCGGCGACTAGGTGGATCCATCCTCTCAAGTGAGGCTTGACCGAGACCTTCTGTCCGGGGAACCACTCAGTGGGTTTGAGGGACGCGATTTTCATTGCTGCCTCCTCTGAAAACTCTACCTACGTTTGCGTAACTTACTACACCGTAGGGTACGCCAATCTTGCGGAAAAATCATCGCTTGTGGCGATAGATGTGAGGGAACTTAAGGCCACGGACGAATATGCAAGGGGAGTGAGAATCGCGATACTCTTAAACAGTATTGACACTCTTTCGCGCGGAAGGGACTGAAAGTGTCACAGTGGAACATGCTCTATGACGTCTATGAGAAGCGCTTACGAGCATCTTTATCGGGGCGCCCAATCCCTCGTCACGTCGGAGTCATTCTTGACGGAAACCGGCGGTGGGCGAAGTCGATCGGCTTCACCGCATCCCAAGGACACCGAGTCGGCGCGGAAAAATTGCGGAGTTTCTTGGGTGGGCCGAAGAAGTCGGCGTCGAGATCGTCACTTTGTGGATGCTTTCGACTGATAATCTCTCGCGTCAAAGCGATGAGCTTTCCGAACTCCTGACGATCATTTCGCAAACCGTCAGAGCCCTCAGCCAAACCGGAAAATGGCGCCTGCGTATCGTTGGGGATCTACGCCTGCTCCCAGATGATATTGCCGATTCCCTCCGTGAGGCCGCGAAGGAAAGCCCCGCCACCAGCGCACTCAGCGTCAACATTGCCGTCGGCTACGGCGGACGTCATGAGATTGTCGAGGCCGTGCGTGAGGTGATCCGCGATGCGGGCCAGCGCGGGGAGAGCCTTGAAGATTTGGCTTCACGATTGAAGGACTCTGATATTGCCGAGCATCTGTATACGGGAGATCAACCCGACCCTGATTTGGTGATCCGTACATCGGGGGAGCAGAGACTGTCGGGCTTCATGATTTGGCAGTCTGCGCACTCTGAGTTTTACTTCTGTGAAACCTATTGGCCAGATTTTCGCAAGATCGACTTCCTGCGCGCGTTGCGCGCCTATGCGCAGCGTGAGAGGCGAATGGGGAAGTAAGGTCAGCGAGGTTCCCGGGCGGTAAATGCGCAGGCGCGGTTATCACTGAGGGAAATCCTTGGACGCTGCGACTGAAATAACCTTTGGGGGGCTTGAATCGTGTGGATTCAAGCCCCCCCAATCAGCCTTTTTGCGCTCAGAGACCTTTCTTAGGCGAGGAACTCAGCGAGCTCTGAGAGCCACGGCGGGTTCGCGCCTGCGCGGGAGACAGTGATGTCACCGATGGTTGCGGCGCGCTGCAAGATGAAGTCGACCTTTGCAGCATCCAAATCGCGCAGAGCAGGACGCGACATAGCACCCACCAGGCCGAGTGACCACAGGGCATCGATCAGGCCGCCCATGAAGGAGTCTCCTGCACCAACGGTGTCTTCGACCTTGACGTCTCCGGCGGGGATTGAACGACGAACGCCATTGGAGGTGAAGGCTGCTGCGCCATCCTTGCCCTTCGTGACAACGATCAGTGAGGGGCCTGCTGTGAGCCAATCGCGCACGACTTCGTCGATTTCGCGTCCGTTGGTCAGCCACGCGATGTCTTCGTCGGAAACCTTGACGACATCGGAGATGCCGATGAACTTGTTGACGGTAGCGAGAGCCTGCTCGGGGGTGCCCATGAGTGCGGGGCGCGCGTTGGGGTCATAGGTGATGATCGCGTGCTGACGCGCGGTGACCATGGCATCCAAAACGGCGTGTGCACCGGGCTCGATGACTGCGGCGATGGAGCCGGAGTGAACGATTCGGGCCTGCGTCGAAACCCGGATCGGGCATGGAGGGCACCAATCCAGATCAAAGGTGTAGGTCGCTGCGCCCTTTTCGTTGAGCTTTGCTAGGGCAGTTGGGGTGTGGTCCGCACCGAAGGATTCCTCGGTAATAACCACGTGCGAGGCCGTGAAGTGATCTTCAATAATCTCGCCACGTTCGTCGTGTGCAAGCCACGTCTGCAGGCCGACGTTACGGCCCAGACGCCCAAGAGTCATTGCGACGTTAGCGGGTGAACCACCCGGGATTTCGGCAGTTGGAACGGGGCTGTCCGCTGGGACAACGATATCCATCAGTGCTTCTCCGATGGAGAGGATGTGGGGGTCGGTTGCGAGGTCCATATTTCCTCCTGTTTCCAGACCACTTTGGCTGGTTCCACTAACAGATGACGCTTTAAGTCTAACCATTCCCAGCTGATTGCGGGACCCGGAGTCTACTGGTCGGACTGGGGTGATTCTGCTCCTGCTTGCATGCGCTGAGTTGCCGCGTCGAGGATGGAACGGCAACGCGTTGCAAGGGCCTCGCCGCGCTCCCACATCGCAAGAGTGTCTTCAAGAGGAGCCTGTCCGCTTTCAAGCGTCTTGACGATCGCAACGAGTTCATCACGCGCCGCTTCGTAGGACAGTGTTTCGGGTGCAGGAAGGGCTGTTTCTGCCATGGGAACCTCCGGTAGTGACAAGTATGGGTGGTAGTTGAGTCTGAAAGAGGACGCTACTGTGGGGAATCAGGTGCGCGGGTAGCGGGCGTTGAACCGACAACCTGCGCAACCAAACGACCCTGTGCCAAGATTCCCTCCACAAGAGTTCCCTTAGGAACTTGCGAAGCGTCGCGGACAAGCTCCCCTGAAGGAAGACGCAGCATCGAGTATCCGCGTTCCAAAGTCGCCTGAGGGGAGAGAGCCTGAAGGGTTGCCGAGGCTTGAGGATGCTCTGACGCTCAGAATTCAAGCGACGCTCGACCTGAGTGCGCAGTGACGTGAGAGCGGAGTCAATGAAAGTCCGATGTGGCTCCAAAGTTGCAGCAGGAGCTAAGAAAATTGGACGCGACACCAGCAAATCGAGGTTGTAACGCTCTTGAGTGAGCCTGCGCTGAATCGCGCTGCGCATTCCTTCTTGCGCCCGAGCAAGGCCATCAAGTTCCTGAGCAAGATCGGGAACAATCCGGCGGGCAGCGTCGGTCGGTGTTGAGGCGCGGTAATCCGCAACGTAATCCAAAAGGGGAGCGTCCCCTTCGTGGCCGATAGCTGACACCAGGGGAGTGGAGGCCTGCGCAGCGGCGCGCACCAAGGCCTCGTCAGAGAAAGGAAGAAGATCCTCAACGGAGCCGCCACCTCGGGCAACAACAATAACGTCAACCTGGGGGAGGGAATCCAGCTCTGCGATCGCCTGGGTGACCTCGCGGACGGCGTATTGTCCCTGGACGGCAACCTCACGGACCTCGAAGCGGGCAGTGGGCCAACGGGCGCTGGCGTTGACGATGACATCGTCTTTAGCTTTTGCGTTTCGGCCACACACCAGGCCGATCACTCGCGGGAGGAAAGGAAGGGGCTTCTTGCGATCTATATCAAAGAGGCCTTCTGCGGCTAGGCGCTGGCGCAAGCGCTCTATTTGAGCCAGTAAGTCGCCTAAACCTTGAAGGTGAACTTCGGCCGCCTGAAGGTTGAGGCTGCCACTGCGCTCCCAGAAAACGGGCTTGACGCGGGCGACAACTTTCACGCCTTCTTCAAAACCCGCACCAATCGCAGTGATGACATTGGGGAAAGCGGTCACGGTCATCGACGTGTCAGATTCTGTGTCGCGCAGCGTAAAGAAAGCCATGCGCGAGCCCGGGCGTGGGTTGTATTGAACGACTTGGCCTTCAACCCAGAGCGCAGACATACGATCCACGTAGATCTTGATGTTCTGGGTAAGCCTGCTCAGCGGCCACGGGTTGTCACGCGTGGTGTCGGCGGCTTTTGCAGCAGGAGGCATCTTTTCTGGCACGAAACAAGCATGACACAGGCACCTGGCATTTGCGTCCAGTGTGAGGAGCATCAGTAGTTTCGGCTGCGCGGATACTCCTGCCTGCCTGTACCGTTGAAGCATGACTGTTGACGACCAGACGCTGGGCAGCCTTGAACAAAAAAATGCCGGTGGGAAGATCTTGCTGGCAGCGCCGCGCGGGTATTGCGCGGGTGTTGACCGTGCAGTTGATGTCGTAGAGAAAGCACTGGATTTGTACGGCGCCCCCGTGTACGTGCGCAAAGAAATCGTTCACAACAAATTCGTTGTGGAATCCTTGAGCAAGCGTGGGGCGGTTTTCGTTCAAGAAACCGATCAGGTCCCCGAAGGTGCGCGCGTCGTCTTTTCCGCACATGGAGTTTCCCCGCAGGTTCATGAGGTCGCAGCGCAGCGACACCTGGCAACCATTGATGCGACATGCCCGCTGGTGACCAAGGTGCATCGCGAGGCCGTGCGCTTCGCGAAGGATGATTACGACATTATTTTGGTGGGCCACGAAGGTCACGAGGAAGTTGAGGGGACCTTTGGTGAGGCCCCGGAGCATATTCAAGTCGTTGGAAGTCCTGAAGAAGTCGACAATCTGGTTGTTCGTGACCCCGAGCGCGTCGTGTGGATTTCACAGACGACCTTGTCGGTTGATGAGACTCGCCAGACTGTTGATCGCCTGCGCGAGCGTTTCCCCAAACTTGTTGATCCGCCCTCGGACGACATTTGCTACGCGACACAGAACCGACAGGGGGCCGTGAAGGTCATTGCTCCGCTGGTTGATGTCATGGTTGTCGTGGGTTCGGCGAATTCTTCGAACTCGGTACGTCTGGTTGATGTCGCGCTCGAATCGGGCGTTCCAGCTGCCTATCGCATCGATAAGGCCGAGGAATTGCAAGAAGAATGGTTCGCGGGAGCCTCGACGGTTGGCCTGACTTCTGGTGCGTCGGTGCCCGAGATCCTTGTACGCGATGTTGTCGCCTGGCTGCAAGACCGCGGTTTCCCAACAGTTGAAGAGGTGCGAACCGAGACGGAAACGACGACCTTCGCGCTTCCTCGTGATCTGCGTTCGGACCTGAAGGACGCTGGCCACCTTGATAATCGCCCTCACGCTCGCCGCACTGCGGGGACCTGATCACACCAGCTGAGCGCAAGTTCACCCGCTTTTTCACGCACTTTCTGTGCGCGCGGGCAAACGGGAGTGTGGCCTCGTCGGATAGGATAGGGGCGTGTCTTTAACTATTGGTATCGCTGGCCTGCCCAACGTTGGCAAGTCCACTCTGTTTAATGCTCTGACCCGCGCGACTGTTCTGGCTGCGAACTATCCCTTCGCAACCATTGAACCGAATGTAGGTGTCGTTCCGCTTCCCGATGCGCGTTTGAACAAGCTCGCCGAGATCTTTGGTTCTCAGCGCATCATTCCCGCGACCGTTTCTTTCGTTGATATTGCGGGTATTGTGCGTGGTGCGTCTGAGGGTGAGGGCTTGGGCAACCAGTTCCTTGCGAACATTCGCGAGGCCGACGCCATTTGCCAGGTGACGCGTGCCTTCTCCGACCCCTGACGTCGTGCACGTTGACGGCAAGGTTGATCCGGCCTCGGATATTGAAACCATTAAGACCGAGCTGATCCTGGCTGACATGCAGACGCTCGAAAAGCAGATCCCCAGGCTGGAAAAGGAAGTTCGCGGCAAGAAGACCGAGGCAATTGTCCTGGAAACCGCGCGCGAGGCCCTGGAACTGCTCGAACGCGGCGAGCTGCTCAGCGGCCCCGCGGGGGCAAAGCTCGACCAGGATGCATTGAAGTCTTTCCAGCTGATGACCTCTAAGCCCTTCATCTTCGTGTTCAACATGGATGCCGCGGAGATGGACAACCAGGAGATGCAAGACGAATTGCGCGCTCTGGTTGCTCCGGCTGAAGCGATCTTCTTGGACGCGCAGTTTGAGTCCGAGCTTGTCGAGCTCGATGAGGACGATGCGCGCGAAATGCTGGCTGAGTCCGGTCAGAGCGAGTCTGGCTTGGATAAGCTCGCACGCGTTGGCTTTGACACCCTCGGCCTGCAGACCTATCTGACCGCTGGCGAGAAGGAAGCACGCGCGTGGACGATTCACAAGGGCGACACCGCTCCCAAGGCTGCAGGCGTCATCCATACGGACTTCGAGAAAGGCTTCATTAAGGCTGAAATCGTCTCATACGACGATCTGATCGAGGCCGGTTCCATGGCAGCCGCGAAGGCTGCCGGTAAGGTCCGCATGGAAGGCAAGGACTACGTCATGGAAGACGGCGACATCGTCGAATTCAGGTTTAATGTTTAATCACTCCTGAATCAGGCAGTGGCCGGGTCGCGCGAGGGCGTGGCCCGGTTTTGCTGTTGTGGTGCGATCGGGGGTGAGGTGTCTAGTCGATGCCCTCACATGCGCCTCTTTGACAAAATGATGGCGTCCCTGTAAACCGTTCATGAATGGCCTGACACCGTGCCCCGGTTTTGGTAGCCTGCGGCGCGCGCCCTCTAACGGGATCGATGGCGACCTCGTCGGGTTCGGAATAGATGTCAAGGAGGACAGTAGATGGACGTGGGGTCGGTTGCGGACTGGGTAGGAGCCGTTAGCGGTTTCTTAGCAGTTTTCGCTGCGGTTGTTTCATGGCAGACGAGTGAAAAAGTCGTGAAGCTCGAAGAGAAGCGTGACAGGGAGCGTGAGTCTGCGGCGGAGCGCCGACAGGCTGAGCATGTGACAGTTGTCGGCGTTCAATGTCCTGATGCTCCACAGGAGGAGCGGTACGCGATCTTGGTGGTGAATGGTTCGGATGCGCCCATTTACGACATTCGCGTGGAGAGTCAGAGAGCTGATAAGAGCTGCGAAAACCCGCCGTTAGACCTTGCCGTGCTTCCGCCGGGGAAGTTTGTCATCCCTGCTCACCCCACTTACAACTGGGGCTCGGTCATTGACCAGGAAGTTGCCCACATGAAACTGAATATGATGACAAAAGGAAAAGCGGGAGAAATGATCACCCACGTGTCATTCGTCGACGCCGCGTCGCAGAAATGGGAACTCGTGCGCGGACGTGAACTGCGGAGTGTTGGCTCCGGCGGAGGTGAGGGGTAGTAGCCTCGGATCCTTCTGCGTCGCGCTGCGCAAGTTACGCCAGATTGATGCTGCGTGTCGTTTGGAGGACCTCCGGATCCCTCCGGGCAATCGCCTCGAGCGTCTGCTCGGTAATCGTGCAGGGCAGTACAGTATCCGAATCAATGATCAGTGGCGTATCTGCTTCAGGTGGGGCGATGCGGGGCGTCGACGGCGTGCGCCACACGACCGACGGTGACTCCGTCTTCACCGACGACGGCGTCGACGTCGTCGTCATTGGCTCGCCCAGCGCCGCTGGGGACCTCCGCACGTCAGCCAGGGGCGCGTCGCTCGAGCCGTCTACGGGACACTCACGGGCTTCACGACGATGGCGGCGAACGCAGGCGGACCCGTGACCTCCATGTACTTCCTGGCCTCACAATTCTCAGTGAGCGAGTTCCTGGGCACCACAGCCTGGTTCTTCTTCACGGTCAACGTCATCAAGGCACCCTTCACGATCGGCATAGGCCTGCTGCGTCTCGAGCATCTGCCCCTCGTCGCCCTGTTGGCACCCGTGGTACTCGCGTGCGCGTGGGCGGGGCGCCGCCTGGCCGCCCACATCCCGTTGCGTGTCTTCGAACCCCTCGTCGTCACGACGACGATAGTTCCGACGGTGCCGCTGCTCCTGTAGATCAAGTTGCCGCTGCTTCAAGCAGACCACTTACCGTCGACGTAAGCGTCAGTGACACACACGGACGACACGACTCATGCCCGCGCTCTTAAATAGGCGTTTTACCCTCACAGTGGCGCGGCGACTATCTCTTCAAACTCACATTCTGATACAGCTCACGAGCGCAATGACTAACAATCCCACCGTAAATACCGTCAGGATTTCTTTCATTGGCGATTCGTTCAACTTCCTTAAAGCAGAAATCTAGCTCGGTTCGAAAAGAGGAATGACCCGGCTGATTCTGCGCCGTATGATAGGGCGCCATCAGGGTATTGATCGTTTCGTCAGAGAGTTCACGCTTGATCCAATCACACGTTTGAGATAGCGCCTCACAATCAGTCAAAGGCCGTTTCGACTGTTCCTGCGTCACGCCGAAGCTCATCTTCACCTTATGAAACATCAGCGAAGAAAAGATCCGTTCACATTTCCGCACCCACCTTGGCCTCTCAGTAACCTCCACCACCACGATCGCAGCTAGTACGCACCAAGGAACTGCTTTATCCTTTGCCATGTCATATATGTCATTCCAAATATCATCCCCCACATCCTCACGCACCAACCGCAATCGGTCACACGGACTTAAGGATCTAGGAGCACGGCTCACCGTCCGCATCCCCCGATAGACCAGCGCTACGAACAAAGCAGTCCATGCACCAGACACAAACTCTCGAGGCTCCGGGACAAAACTTTCCAGGTAAGAAGAAAACAGTAATGAAGTAGCGCCTACAACGAAAGAACCAATGATCTCCCCAATCAGGACAATACAATGGAAAGGCGCATCTCTCATTCCACTCTTGATCCGTTCGACCAACGCTCTGCCTGATGAGAGACACACGAAGGAAAGCGCACACGCAAAGAAAGTGACCCAATCATGTAGCATCAAACGACGTGCAGTGACAACCACGCCAAGGGTCGCAACGAATACTGGAATGGTTCTAAAACCAATATACTGAGCGGCAATTTTTCCCCGGCTACGCTCAAGCTTTGAAACACTATAGGAATATGATGCAGGTTCTTCTATTTTGACCATCGAATAGAAACCCTTGAGCAGCATTCCAGCGAACACACCCAAAACAATAGACAATATTAAACTCAGCGTTCAACACTCCTATCAATATGACTTACAAAGCAGAAAAGAATGCGCTTCTACACATCATCAGCTAGCCACATTTTCTCCACCGTATGCGATGGCCGATGTGTTGCAAATCAACATATCACGAAATGCAAACCTTCTCGTCCAAGCGCATGTCGCTGAGCACCGTCCAGAGATAACGCTCCACTCACTCCGAGGAGTACCTCCAGCTCTTCGAGCGTGTAGTGCGAGCAATGCTCCAGAAAGGCGACCATCGTGCCCACGTCTGCCAGATCGACGCCGCGCGAGCAGCCCAGGCGCGCGGCCCCCGCACCCATCGAGATGATGGGGACAATGAGCAGGGTGGCCGCGAAGTACGCGAGGATCACGTAGAAGGACGCCATCCCGTCGAGGCTTGAGGGATCGTCGGCCGTGGCGGAGGTGGCGGCCACGGCTGCACGCGACCCGAAGGCCATGACGCCACCCGTCACCGCGACCAGGAACGCGTGCGGCAGGCGCGCGGCAACAGTCGGGTCGTGGGTGACGAGGACGAGGGAAGCGCCCGTGGAGGCGCAGGCGCTCGTCAGGAGGGACATAACCTCGCCGCCGGTCGCCTGGTCGAGGGCCCCGTGGGCTCATCTGCGAAAAATCACCGAGGGGTTGGTAGCAAGCGCGCGGCCGATCGCGACGCGCTGGGCCTGTCCGCCCGAAAGCTGGCCAGGGCGGTAGGTGCCGGCGCCGTCAAGGCCGAGGCTCGTCAGGATCTCACGTGCGCGAGCGATGGCCTGCGATTTGGGCGTGCCCGCCAGCATGAGGGGCATCGCGATGTTCTCTTCCGTGGGCAGCTCGGGCAGAAGCTGGCCGTCCTGGAACACAAAGCCGAAGCGACGCAGGCGCAGGTCGGACAGCGCGCGCTCCGACATGGTCGTCATCTCTTCACCGTCCAGGGTGATGGACCCTGAGCTGGGGCGCAGCACGCCCGCCAGGCAGTGTAGGAGCGTGGTCTTACCGGAGCCCGAGGGGCCCATGATCGCCACCTGCGTGCCCTGCGGGGAGGGTCAGGTTGACGCCAACCAGGGCGTGGACGGGCGTGTTCCCACGCATGTATGTCTTCGTCAGTGCCCGGGTCACCAGACCCGCCGTGTTGTGTGTCATGTGTGAACGATAGGCCCGCAGTCTCGCGCATTTCTATGAGGATCCACCCTGGTCACCCCTGGTTCATCCCCGACATCGACGCCGCAGTTGCTACGTTTGACGCATGAACCGCGCCCTGGATCCCCTCGCCACCCAGCTGCTTCTACGCGCCTACGCGCGGGCCACGAACATGCTCATCGCGGGGCGTTCCTTCGCGACCGCCGCCGCCGACGTGGTGACGGACGCAGCTGCGGCCTGCTGTGCGCCTTCGACGCCCACGTGCGCCCGCTGGCGGATGCCGAGGGGACCCCGGCGACGAGGAGGTCCGCTGGCACCTCGTCCACTCCGACGAACTGTAGATCTGGTCGGGGCCCGGAGTCCTCGAAGTGCACCTGGGAGGCAGCGGGGGACGCACCCTCGGCGACCCGCACATCGTCACGCTGGGCTCTCCGGTCGGAGCGCAGGCCTCCGATCCAACCAACCCCGTGCAGGTCCTCGTGAGGGCCGGCACCTGGCAGCGCACCTGCGCCCGCGGCGACTACGCGCTGGCGGACGCCGGCTTCGAGGGCATCACCATGTGCAACGACCCGGGCCAGCCGGCGCAAAACTGACATGACTCGCGTGGCCGATCAAGACCGCACTTACCTCGCCGAGGGTTCCAGGGACTGTCTTCTTGTTCCCGGCAACCCGAGGCAAGCGAGTTAACGACAGCATCTAAGGCCGCGTCATGATGCACCACACATGCGCCTCATTGACATGCTGACATGCCATAGGTATGCTTAATATCATCAACACCGGTTCCGCCGCAAGGTCCAGGGCCGGTTTTCTTCTATGCAAGGGCGCATAAAAATGGAAAAGCCATTTTTAACTATTGACCAACAGATCGACCTACTCCGATCACGGGGTATGACTATTGACGATAGTAAAACAGCGAAGCAAACACTCGAGACGATCAGCTACTACAGGCTTTCTGGCTACTATTACCCCTTTCGTCAATACGATGACACAACTCAGACGCGCTCTGATCATTTTTCTCCCAACACGAATCTAGAACAGGTTCTTTCCCTCTACAGATTTGACGAAAAACTTCGTTCGGTGACCTTTCACGAACTCTCCCGGATCGAAGTAGGATTACGAGCACTCATCGGCTACACGCTCGGAGAGGAGCATCCCTATCTCCACCTTGCGTCTTCGCAGTTAGGTCCATCAGGTTTCGATAAGGAAAACAAGCACGAAACCAAGAAATATAGGAAATGGATATATTCCTACGAGAAAAGCCTCGAACGATCGCAGGAAGATTTCATTCGCCACTACCGAGATGAATACAATGGAAAACTGCCCGTATGGGTAGCAGTGCACATCCTCGAGTGGGGAAAGCTCGCCATGCTATTCGAAATGGCACCTATTCATTGCCAAGATACTATCGCAGCTTCACTCCATTTAACTCGATCACAGGTCAATTCTTGGCTTGATATCCTTAGAATTCTACGAAACATTTGCGCGCACCAGGGGCGCTTATTCAATCGAACACTCCGCAAGGTCAAGCTACCGAAAGACGCTGAAACCCTGGGCATCACACAATTGTCTCCGGAGAGCAACAAGTGCTTCGACCAGCTCACTCTCGTCCAGTACCTTATCCGCACGATGGACCTAGGAGACGGGAGCGCCCTCCCCGCGGTTCTCGCTGCCTTTCCCGCTACCGACGTCGTTCCTCTGCGCACAACAGGCGCGCCCGATAACTGGCAGTCGCTGCCACTGTGGAAGCCTGAACAGCCTCACTCACCCAGCCACTTCTGACGTGAAGGGCCGCCGCGCAACCGTCATTGGTCGTGCGGCGGCCCTGTGTCTGCCGTTTAGCGGATCGCCTCCATGACGCGCACGCCGTCGAGCACGCTCACGTAGTGCAGGGGGTCCACGTCGGACTCGAGGACGTACTCGGTGAGCTGGTCACGCACGACCGCGCGCAGCTCCTCGGGGTTCCAGGGCTTGCCGATGTAGTAGTCCAGGCCCGCTTGGTTGACCGCGCGGATCGTGTCGGACTGGTTCGCCTGGCCGGTGACCAGCACCGTGCGGGTCGCCCCGAAACGCTCATCCTTCATGAGCTCCACGAGGAAATCCACGCCCGACTTTCCCGGCAGGCGGTGGTCGGACAGGACCAGCGCCAGCTCGTCCCCGTCTTCGACGATCTCGTCGATGACGGACCACGCGTCGTCAACGTCCTCGGCACCGAGGCCCGGGGCGATCACGGTCTTGGTGCCGCAAGGCGTATTCCGCGCCGTCGTCGCCCCCAACGGGCGCGCCATCACGGGCCCCGGCGACGAGGGGCGCATCGAGTGGGCGCTCGCCCCCATGCTCTCCGACGCCGGGCTGCACAGCGTCGCCTACTGGGAGGTTATGAGCTGGTCGAATGAGGAGTGGCGGGCCCTAGGCGAACGCGAGGTCTCCGTGTCTCTGGACGCGATGCCGACCCCTCCGGCCGTGGGCATCTTCCCGCACGCCCCCTACTCCCTCGCCGCCCAGCTGCTGCTCGATCTGCCGGACAAGGCCGGGCGTCGCGGCATGCGCATCCACATCCACCTGGGCTAGTCCCACTCCGAGGCCGAATGGTCCGAGACGCGCACGACCGCACTGGCCGACCTGTGGAAGAGCGAGTACTCCTCGTCGTTCACGGCGATGCGCTCGCGCGGAGGCGGCTTCTCCTCGACGCAGTTCGTCGATCAGCTGGACGTCCTCGGCCCGACTGCCACGTCGCCCACGGCGTGTACACGCGTGCCGATGACCGTCGGTGCCTGCCGATGGATACGCCTCGTGGATGCCCTAGGGGAAGGGTGAGGACCGGAGGTATCCGACCAAGCGTGGGTAGTGCCTGCTTCCAGTAGAATTGCACTACCTATTTTGGGTGTCACTGAATGAAAAGAGACAAGAATGACCCAGGGGAATGTTGAAGGCGAAGGCGAGCTCGTTGTCGAGCCGATCATCGAAGGCGAAATCATCGAGGAAGACGATGCTGTTCCCCTGGTTTCTGAAGCATCTTCAGACCAAGACCAGCAGGCCTCGGTCTACGCGGTTTTCTTCTTGAAAAAGCTCGTTCGCCTGCGGGGAGTACGGATCTCGCGCGAGGACTTCCTGCGCCAAGAGCTGCGAAAACTCCACTTGAGCGATGCTGAGATTGAGCATGCGATCGCGAGTGATCCTGTCTCTGCAGGTATTTCGTGCAAGTTGCTGGACAAACTGGCTAGTGATGCGATCTCATTCGAAACGAAGAAATCAACCGCGCTCTCGTTTGCTGCAGGAATTCCCGGTGGCCTGGCGATGCTCGGAACCGTGCCCGCCGACCTCACTCAGTACTACGTTCACTCGCTGCGGATCATGCAAAAGCTTGCGTACCTGTATGGGTGGAGAGAATTCTTAACGGATTTGGACGATGTCGATGATGAGACTATTGCCCAGATGGGCCTCTTCTTCGGCGTCATGCTGGGAGTTGCGGGAGCTGCAGAGTCACTGCGCGACTTTGCACGAGTGATCGTTGCGCCGGCTATCGAAAAGAGGATCGCACGCAAAGCCCTCATGAAGACGACGTGGTATCCGGTCGTCAAGAAGTCTCTGAAGGTCATTGGCGTTTCGGTCACGAAACAGAGCATGGCGAAAACCATGTCAAAGATCGTTCCCCTGATTGGGGGAGTGATCTCGGGTGGAATGACCTTTGTTGCTCTACAAACTCAAGCGACACGGCTCAAACAGCACCTGCGTCAGCTCCCGCCTCCGGGCCTCGATGCCGCGGAGTGGAAGCAAGTGAGTAACTGAGGCCCCTACTTTCCTCGAAACACCCTCCACGCCCCGCGAATCAGAGGAATCTGAAGCGGCAGTCGAGCATACGCAAGCGCCTGTGCGCCCGCAGGCTTGCCTTCCTTGCGATAATCCACGGCCATCTTGATATTCGCGGGGAAGACTGCGAGATACAGTGCGCTCGCGGCTAAGCCGGCCAGTCGCCTCGTCAAAGGAAGCGCAAGGCCAGCGGCAATTGCCAACTCGGCCGCGCCGCTCACCAAGGTGTAGGTTCGCGCATTCCCGGGAAGGCTACGTGGCACAATCGCGTCATAAACCTGCGGTGCCTTGAAATGCATAACCCCAGCTCCCTGCAAGCAAAAGTGCGTGCCAGTGTGCTGTCTTCATTAGGACTCCTGAACTTCGGCCTCGCGCCGCATGATGAACTCGCGGTCAGCGTGGTCGCCAACCATGAACTTGTACTCGCCGACCAGCTTAAACCCGTGGCGCCCGTAGAGTCGCTGTGCCCCGAAGTTCTCACTGAAGCATCCAATCCACAGGGGGCGCGGCCCATCGGCGAGGAGGTAATCGATCGCGTGCCGGAGCATCATTGATCCGCGCCCGCCACCTTGGTATTCCCGCAGCAGATAGAGGCGTTGAACTTCTCCGTCGGTGGGCTTGACGTCGGGGTGGGGCAGGTGCGCGGGGCAAACAGTCACGTAGCCGATCAATGTGCCTTCCGAGGCCGTGCGCGCATCAGTGCACTCTGGTGCAGTCGCGTCGGCCTCGCTTTCTTCAAGGAAAGCAGCCAGGTTGGGCGCTGGGGGTCCGCGAGCTCGCCACGAAGGACTTCGGGGGAGTAGGCCTCGTGAATGAAACGATCAAGGTCTTCGGAAGAGTAAAGCTGCCCAAAAGTCTGGATGTAGCACGTGGAGGCAAGCGTGGACAGTGCCTCTGCATCTTCGGGCGTTGCGCGGCGCAGCATAATTTCCCCCTCCTTGGGCTAGCCGATGACCATAAGAACGGTTCCGGCGCATAAACCAGCGATTCCCAATAGATACCGTCCCGAGACGCGCTCGCGCAACACGAGTGCTGAAAATGCAACTGTCACCAGTATTGAGAGCTTGTCGATGGGGACAACGATGGACGCGGGGCCCTCCTGGAGCGCTCGGTAGTAGCACAGCCACGAGGCCGTGGTTGCGATTCCTGAAGCTGCGATCCATGCGTGGTCGCGCAGCGGGATAGTGCGGACTTGCGCAGGTTTGGCATGGAGCGCGACAACGATCCATGCCATGACCAAAACGACGGAAGTCCTCGCTGCGGTTCCCAGATTGGAGTCGACCCCTGTGATTCCTACTTTCCCAAGGATCGAGGTAAGGGCAGCAAAAATTGCCGAAGCCAGCGCAAAGATTATCCACGAGGCCGCGGGTACCTTTTGTGCGTCGGGCAGTGGGGTGCTCGCAGAGGTCTTTGATCGCTGGGAAACAAAGCCCCTGAACAATCCAGGTTCAAGGGTGAGAACGATTCCAATACCTAGAACCAGAACACCCACAAGGGCGATGGGAGAGGCTCTCGCCCAAGAAAAATCACTGCGAAAGCGATAGCGATGATGGTCGAGGACTTATCGATCGGGCTGACGAAAGTCACTGGAGCTTTGGAAAGCGCAGCGAAGAAACATAGCTACGAAGCACCGGTCGCAAGCCCGGAGAAAAAAAGGAACAGATAGGCGCGGGATGAAATGGAGGTGAGCTCTGAAAGAAAGTGACCGTGGAGGCTAATAGCTGCAACAATCCATGCACCCAGGAAAACAACAGACGTTCTCAAAGCCGTGACGAGCGTTGAATCGTGACCGTGGATTCCAAGCTTTCGCAAAGTACGGCGGTGATGCCGGCGAAGAATGCTGAGCCTAAGGCGAAGAGAATCCACATGTTTTCAGGGTAACGCGAGTCGATGTTTGTGAGTAAGTAACGTCTACAGGTGCTTGAAAATTTATTTTGCGCGGTATAGGCGGCCAGACCGCTTGAAGTGCCTGAAATTTCCTCAAAAAAATTCCCGATACATTTATGAATGCAAACTGTTGCGAGTGGTTTGCCATGCCCTCATACTGTCTGTAGACAGTACAGGTGCAGGTTGACGCCCCTAGCCTAAAACCTCAATATCCGCCCATACCTCACCACGAGGTACCGACGAACAGGGAAGGCCATGCACGTTTACTCTGCACGCCCAGAGCACATCGATAAGCTCGCTGAAATCGCGGGTGCTGCCTTCGAGAACTACCCTCTTCACACAGCGGTGAAGGGACTACTGGCCGATCCCGAGGAATTTCCCAACTGGATTCGCGATGTCCACGCCGTCATGATTCGTGTATTTACGCGTTATCACACAGTTCTGGTCCCTGAAGACCGGGTGAAATCCTTGAGTTGCTCTACTGAATCATCGCCCGCCCGGGCTGCTTTGAATACCTTCGCATTGCAGGCCGCTCCTGGGCTATATGCGCTTTGATCGCCCTCGTGCGTTTCTTTTGCCTTTACCGAGGCCGCAGATAGCGTAGTGCGTCGCGAATCCGATTTCGATTGGTTCCTGACTGTTATTGCTGTCGATCCTTCACGCCAACATCAGGGCATTGGTCGGCGCTTCCTTGAGAGGGGAATCGAAGGATACGTGCGCTCCCACGGAGGTGGACGTCTCGCATTCATTACCTGTACTCCCACGAATGCGCGCTTCTATTCCTCGGCTGGATACCAAGTCGTGGGGGAGCACTCGGTTTCTTTAGATGGGAACGATGTTCCCGTGTGGTCTTTTGAGAAGGATATCGAGTAGATACTGCTGGCGCGTTCGAACTGGAGGAAGAATGCATACGGGGCTTTACGATGAGTTTGGGGGCGTGGTATCAGGTGATACCACGCCCCTCAAACTATCTATCGAGATCTAGCTCGTTATTGCTGAACAGGTCCCTGCTGTCCCCAGGGATTAGGCTGCTGGCCCTGCTGATTGGGCTGTCCGCCTTGCTGCGGAGGCTGCCACTGCTGGCCACCTTGCTGACCCTGCTGGGGTGCGGCACCATTGGGCTGTTGACCCCACTGTTGTGCGGGCTGGCCTTGCTGCGGTTGCTGGCCCCATTGCTGTGCGGGCTGACCCCATTGCTGCGGTTGCTGACCCCACTGTTGTGCGGGCTGGCCCTGTTGTGTGGGCTGCCCGGACTGGCTGGCGTACTGTCTCCACTGGTCGCCTTGCATACCCTGCTGCTGACCCCACTGCTGTTGTCCTTGTTGGGGAGCCGCGCCGTACTGCTGCTGTCCCCATTGCTGGCCACTTTGCTGGCCCTGCGGGGGTACGGCACCATTGGGCTGACCCCACTGCTGTGCAGGCTGGCCTTGCTGCGGCCGCTGACCCCACTGAGGTGCAGGGGCAGGTTGCTGAGCAGGTGCCGGGGGAACGTACGAGGACCCCACTGTCGGGGAGCAGGAGCATATCCCTGCTGGCCATAGCCGACTCCCTGCTGCGGGGGCAGAGGCTGTCCCCACTGTTGCGGTGCAGCCGTTGGTTGCTGGCCAGGAAGCGGCACGTAGCTCTGTCGCTGGCTTTGCCTGGTCTGCTGCGGGGGCAGAGGCTGTCCCCATTGCTGTTGCTGCGGTTGCTGCTGCATGGGGGCTGCGCCGTACTGCGGTTGTTGACCCCACTGCTGGGGAGCTTGCGCGGGCTGCTGCGAGGCCATGGGCGTGTAACCGGGCTGAGGCTGCTGTACGTACGGCGCTGGTGCCGGAGCAGGTGCAGGCGTGGGAGCCTGAGGCTGGACCTGCGGCGTTGGCGCAGGCTGGTACTGCGGAAGCGGTGTAGGCGCCGGAGCGTGCTGAGGCTGAGCCTGAGGCTGTGCCGCGGGTACCTGCGCGCCTTGCTGAGAGTAACTCTGCGGTTCTTGTGTCGCTACCGGGCTGGAAACGGGCGTCGAATCGGCCTGATCCTGAGGTTCGGGCTGCGCCTGTTCGGCCTCATCGTGCTCAGCCGCGGGAACAGTCTCTTCGACCGGTGCAGCTTCTTCGGCTGGTGCGGCTTCTTCCGCCTGTGCAGTTTTCTTCCGCCTGTGCGGCCGCGAAGGCCCTCGGACTTCGGCTCCTGAGCAGCCTCTTCCGGCTCGCTCACCGCAGGCAGTGCAGATTCTGCCACCGCCGCCGGCTCAACATCTGGCGCGCCAGCGGGGTCTTCAGCTACAACCGGCTGCTCGGGCTGCGCTGGGGCGTGACGTGCATCCGTCTGTGCGGGGAACTGGGCTGCGGCGAATGAGGGAATTCCAGCCTCTGTTTGAGAGGGTTCTTGAGTTTGTTCCTGCGTCGGGGCGGAGCATGAGCTGGCTTGTACGCCTGCTGGGTAGGTTGAAGCGGGGTGTGCGGAGCGGACGCCTGAGCGCGAGGAGCTTTGAGGAACCTGCGGTTGGGCAGGCGTCGATGCCGCTGTGGAAGTAGGCGTTGAAGCTGCACCAGAGGGAGCACGAACTCCTCTGACGGGAGTGGCAATAGGGCATTGAAGCTGCTGTGCCAGACATTGTTCCGGGAGCTGCAGGCGCTGGAGCCGGCTGGGGGCGCCACCGAGAGGAAGAGCTCCCTGCGACATCGGCGCGGATGCGCTAGCACCAGACTTCGCGCGCTTGCGATCCTCGCGAGCTTGACGCTTCGCTGCACGTGCTTCTTCGCGTAGCCTGCTGGCGCTGAGACTTCGCGGGGTATCGGCCTTTCGTGAACGGCCGCGGAGGACAAAGAAGACAATTCCTGCAAGGACAACGAGGCCACCAGCGACTGCTGCAGCGATGATCCATGTTGTTGAAGAAATTGAGCCAAGGAGAGAGCCTGACTTTGCTGCAGCAGTGCGATTGCGATCGGGAGCAGCGGGATCTGTCGGCGCCGGTGTCAAAGGCTCAAATGAGGGAACGGGCGTGCTGTACATGCGGCGACGGTCGCATTGCCCTGGTAAGCATCAGTCTTCTTCCCGTGGACGGCAACCTTTCCATCAGGCTTATTCCACAGAACAATCTGTCCGGTGGGGGAATATTTTGAATCGCCTCGTTGATCAGCCCAGAAATCGGTGAACTTTGCCCCTGCGGATGCAGAATCAAGATCAAAAACCAGAGGGCGGATGCTGATGTAGCCAATATCGCGCGGGCGGCCGAGGAATTCGGTTTCCTGCATCAACTGTTCGCTTGAATAGACAAAGATAAACTCGCCCTTGTCATCAAGCGAATAGTACTTTCCGGCGTTTTCAGGACCTTCGAAAGGCGGGAAGATTGAGCAACGAGTGAAGTTATCACCTTGGGCAAACTCGATGCGGTAGTCATTATTCCCGTTTGAAAACGACTTGCACTTGCCTTCGTCGATCTGCTTGGTGCGGTCATACACTTCAAGCGCGTGTCCGACGCTTCCCTTGTTGTAGACACTCAATGTCACCGAGACGGTCAAGTCTGAATCTGCAGCCTGCGCAGTTGTTGCAGTAGGGAGCACCAATGCTCCTGCAAGCACGAGTGTGGCCGCTGTCGAATACAAACGCTTCATTGAGGCATCCTTTGAAAGTGAATCACGCTATTTCAAGCATATCGAATTGTGAGGGGTGCGCAAAAACAGTTATTCCGAGGGTGGGGCAAAGGGATTTTTTCCCCGCTCTGTCTGGGAATCCCCGGGGAAAACCTCACTTTGGGCCAATGAAGACGAGGGCTGCGCGGATGGCGAATAATCCTGAACGGAGGGCACAACAGGCGCATCTTCCACATGAAAATCATCTGAAAGTTTGAAGGGATTTTGCCCGGTGTCTCCGGGAGTTAGCGAGCCGGAAAAACCTGTCCCACTTTGGTAACTCAGCGGAACTACGAAACCTCGCTGTTCGCGTTCCTTTCTCCTGCTGTTTGCGCGCATGATCATGGGAACGCGATGATTAAGAAGAGACAGACAACCGGAACCAGAATGATCTTGATAATCGTCCCGATCCCGCGTGCAGGTCGGTAAGCAGTGGGGCTGGGGGATGGGGTATAGGGCGTGATGGAACGGGTGTACTACTGCCTCGAGATCAGAAGGAAGATCGGCGGAACGACACTGTTCATTGCTTTGCGCTCGATTGCGTGGAAGTCGCTGAACATCTGCACGCTTCCCTTCGCGCCGATCAGTGTTTCCGATGTGCTCATCCACTTCGCTTCGTCAGCAGAGCTATCGTCTTCGTCCAGTACTGCTCCCGGGCTGAGTTCTGAAATGGTCAGGTAGCTCCCCTGCAGGTATGCGTCATGGCGCGTCAGTTTGACGTCGCTGGGAAGCCCTAGATTGAGCTCCTCAAGTTTCAGGAGTTTTGCGGCGAAAAGTAAGGTTTCCTTGGCCATCGATCTCGATATAAGGATTAACAAAACGATTGAACTTTTGTTGTAATTCTGCAATCATTCGAGTAAGTTCCCGCCTCAAAGTGCACTTCGGACCATTCCGTTACCTGGGGAACTACTTCGCAGGCTTTCTGATCGAGAGTCTTGGAATAATCGCTGATATAGATTGAGTAGCTCACACTCGATGTGCCAACAAAGAAGTACTCGGAAAGATCGACCTCGTTACGCGCGGCGTGTGCCGGGGAGGCGCCAAGTATCCCGCCGATAATGCTCAGCATGCACATGCATGCAAGGAAAAGGGTTTTCGTTTCTCGTCGTAAGACCTGCAATGGTGATTCCTCGTCCGGTAGCGTCAGGTTACCGAGGCCGTGCCCCAGCGGCGTGCGTTTAGTTCGATGGTGGTGCGTAGGGGTTCGTCGGCCCCTGAGTTGACGAAGGGGGCTCAACGGCTGAAGGAGTTGAGTGCTCAGCAGAAGGAACAGAAACCTCGTCAGCTGAAAGAGCGAAGGGATTCTTCGTCTGCGAGGCGGAAGTAGGTGTACTCGGCTGATAGGCGGTGGGGATGACGAAGCCACTGGTCTCTTGCTCGCGGCGTTTCTTATTTGCCCTCCTCACTAGGCCAATCGCTCCAAATACGATGACAACGATGCCGAACATGAAGTACTTACCAATAGAACTTGTGAGGAGGGATGGGGTAGAAGGGCACTGGTGGCACGCCACGTAGGGCGTGGGGAAGAAGAGGTCTGGAGCGCTTGAAGATCGGTCGGCATGTCGGCAGCAGCTATGCCCTTGTACTCTTGGCGTTCTTGGGTGCGAAACAATCATTCTGCTCGAGGGTTCCCTCTGCACCAAGAACTAGTGCTGAGGCATTTTCCCAGGTAACGGTGTCGGAGTATTCGCTTCGATCAAGAGCCGCACCCGGGGCTGCCTTTTGTTCCCCGGAAATAAGTACCCTGCTCAGAGAAAAAAACGGCGGGAAGCAACTGAGGCGTCATTTGGAAAAGTGAGCCCCAGATCGTCAAGAGTGACTTGCTTTTGGCAGCAAAAGTAACGTTTCCGTTGCATCGACGCCGATATAAGGATTGACGTGACGATTGAAGTCCGTCGTGATCCTCACAACGGCTGTAGTACTTACTTGTCGAAAAATCGACGATTGACCACTCCTGGACAAATGGCAGAGCAGTGCACGTGTCCTCAGTGATGGTCTGAGATTCGTCGGTCACAGTGACCCTGTATTGAGTGCGACCATCGCGCTCAATACGAACGTCCTCGTTGATTCTGATGTCTTTGTCCAGGCATGTGCAGGCTGAGCCCCAGCGATGGGGAGAAAAAGAGTCAGCGCGCAGGCACATGCAGGACAAGGGTGCGTGTGTGTCGATGAAGTGGCAGGTCATGCATGACTCCTTTGAGTGAGGTGCCGTCAAGCGGCTGCGTCTCAGTGTGAAGAATACTAGTTTGTCGGGGGAGCGAAGCGGCTTTCGCGGGGAAGACGAAGGATCGTCTGGCGTAACACCGCTTTGCGCGGAAGACTCTGGCGGAGAAGGAATCTCTCTTCGGGAGGAAGAACGAAGGGGGAACGAGGCGAAGCTCTTCCCTCCGCGTGGTCATCGCTGAGCTCCTCATCGACTTTCGCTTCGGCCTGACGGGATTTTTGAACGTCCTGCCGCTGTTTTGCATTCCATATTGAGTACACGCCGAAGGCTGCGAAGACGAATACGCTCAGCCCCATGATCTTTCTGATGAGAGCATCACCGTCGATGTCTACCAGTGGTGTATGCGTTGGTGGAAGCGAAGAGGAACGCGGCGTGCTTGTGGCGCGTGGTGTCGATTGCATAGATGGCGTTGGAGTTGCGACTACTTCAAGGTCTGTCGGAAGCTCGTCAGGCGCGACTTCCGGCATTGAAACGCGCCTGGTTGATCGGAAATCGCTTGTAGGCGAAAAAGTACCAACAGCCGCAAGGGAAGAGCCAAGATCGCCACTCCACTGGACATGCACGCTGTTTCGCGGCCCGTTACTCACGGTGCCACCGGGACTCATTTTTGAGATCTTCAGGCTGATCCCCGCGAAGCTGAGATCTCGAGTGAGATAGGATGTGCCCTCCGGGAAGGAAACCTTGAAATCCTCAAAGCGAAGGGGACGCGTGACAAAAGTAAAAGCTCCATCATCGCTGGCCTCCACATAAGGGTTGTTTAACGTGAAGAAACTCGCCTTGATCGAACACGTCTTGCGCTGTGGATCAGTGGAATAGGTGGTCTGGGCATTATTCCGCGCTTGAGGAAGAGCCTTGCAGCTATCCTCAGTGATCGTCCCCGAGGAGTCAAAAACCCACAGTTCGTACGACAACAACCCCATATCGTAGAAAACGAACGACCTCGTGGATCGTCACGCGATTATTCACGGCATGCGCGGGAGCCCCTTGGAAAAGAGAAGAAAAGCTCCCGCGCACACGCAACTCAGGACACAAGCAAGCAATCGCCTCGGCAATGAAAAAGCCATGTACGCTCCCAATGCCTACTGGCCCAAGCCAGGAGGGAGGGAGGCGGAGAAGAGGGACGCGAGCGCTTACGAGCCGAGCGCGTGAGTATCGCGATGCTGACAATCAAGATCACCATTGACGAGATGAGTAACTTCGAGCTCGGGCATGAACACGTCTCACGATCCCTGGATAAGGTAGCGCTCCCGTCGCTGGAGTGAAAGGAGTGTCTCGTCGTCGATGGCCTCGCCGGAATATCCTCGAGGCCAGAGGGAAGCTCTGACGGGCGATTCTCTTGATACTCAACGCGATTAGTCGTGCGGAAATCTCCGCTTTCTCGATGGTCCCTGCCACGCCAACGATCTGAGGGAACATCGTCCTTCCACGTAATAAATCCCTGACGCTATCGCTGACTTTTCCTCCGGGACTCATCTGTGAAAGTTGACCGGGATCAGCGCGAAGTGGAACCCGTGCTCTGTTAGGGAAGTTCCGCGGGAAAAGTGATTTTGAGGTCCGACACTGGATGCTCTTCGCTGCAAGACAAAGTCTCTTTTCGTCAGTGCCAACATAGGGATTCTTGTCACGCGTGTATTCCGTAGCGATCTGGTAGTTGCTTGCTGCTGGCGCAGCACAGTGCACTCTCAGACCACTCGATGACCTGGGAGAGGGAATTGCACGTGTCCAGAGTGATGGTCTTCGTTAAGTCGACAATCTTCAAGCGGTACGTGATTGAGCCTGAGGCTGAGAGTGAATACTGCCCTCGATCTGAACGCCCTGATCTTGAGCGTGGGCGGCGTTGCGCCCAGTGCGGCGCTAGTGCGAGCGCGCAAGCGAGGAGGCGGCGCGCTTCAGTAGAGAGAGCGTCATCAGATTCCTTCCGTTCAGCGGTTGATTTCCGAGGCCGGAGCGGGCTTGGTGCGTCTGTGAAGTGGGGGAGCGGTGGAAGACAGTGGGGCGAACGCTTTGACCGCGCTCGCCCCACCGGCTGGCTGTTCAGGTTTGAGAGTTACTCAGGCCTGAGGGTACTGTCCGGGCTGCTGTCCCTGATCGGGGTACTGACCCGCTGCTGGGGGTACTGACCTGCTGAGGGTATTGACCCTGTTGCGGGTACTGCGCGGGCTGCTGGGGTACTGGCCCTGTTGCGGGTACTGCGTCGGATCCGCAGGAGCCTGGCTGGTCGGCGCGGGTACTGTCCGGGCTGAGGCATCGCGCGGGTAGGCGCGGCATAGCGCCGGGGGCGCCCATGGGCTGTGCCTGAGTCTCCTTGCGGTTGCTCATGACGACGAAGAACACGATGCCGCTGATGACGACAACGGCCAGAATGCCAAGAAGAAACCCACTTCATGCTTGAAGACAGAAGAGGATGAAGAAGATGAAGAAGTGCTGCTCTTATCGGAGGTACCCGAAGAAGACTTGCCAGATGCTGCACCTGAACCATCGGTGGTGCCCTTAACGGAGACGTTATCGCTCACGTCGGTCCACGTGATGGTTCCGGTCGCCTCGTCAATGGTTCCGCCATTGTCTGCAGTTGATGGGGACCATGCCGCCAGAGAACTTTGCGGTGACCTTTTCATTGTGATGCTGGCATCACTGATGACAGACGCGAGATAGCAGTCTCTGTCTGGGAGGTGAAAGTGAAGTCCCTGCCGTTGACCTCAAGGACCCTCATCAATTTCACTGCTCTTAAAGGACTGGGTGACATCACAGATGTGAGAGGAACCGCTGGTACGGAAAGAAGTAGTGGCCCCAAGAGACTGTGCGCTCTTGCAGGTGGATTCCTTTGAGTAGAGCTCCGCTGGGGTCGATCATACTCAGGGTGTAACTCCCCGATGTGGTGGAGGTGAATTCATAGGTTTCTTCGAGGTCAAGGCTCGGATCTGCAATAGCTGAACCGGTCGCCATGGCAAAGGTGCCGGTAAGCGCTAGAGTTCTGATGACTCCAAGAGAGCGTCGCTTCATGAGTGTTCCTCTCGGTATATGAGGACAGACAGATAAAGAATAGGCACAATCGACTCTGCTGACGAATTGTGTATCGTTTAAATTACAGGAATGCTGAGTGGTTGCTGAATGTGCGGGTTGAGTTAGCCCTCAGGTACTGTCCCGGCTGCTGCGGATACTGGCTGGCTGCTGCGGGTATGGCCTGGTGTGGGTACTGACCCTGTTGTGGGGTATTGGCCGCCTAGGGGCTGGGCCTCTTGCGGTTGTTCATGACAACGAATGCACCGGATGCCACCGATGACGATGACTGCCAAGACCAGCAAGGATCCACTTCGAGCCGGACGAGGAGGAAGACGAGGTGGAATCAGGCGTTGAGGATGCTGCGCTGGTGGAGTCGGAATCTGCTGAGGCACTGCTTGTCGAACTGCTCTTCGCTGTGGAAGCGGCCGCCTTACCGTCCGTACTGCCCTTTACTTGACAGCAGTCTTGACATTGGACCAAGTGACTGTGCCCGTTGATTTGTCGATCGTGCCGCCATTATCGGCAGAACTGGGAACCAAGCCACCAGCGAACTTCGCAGTCACTTCCTAATGCTGCTCGATTTTGTCGTCGGGGAACTCTTATGCATGACCTTCGAGCATCAGACTCGAAGTAGAGGTGAAGCTGCTCTCCGAGACCTTTCCAGAACTCATCGATATCAGTTCTCTTGTTGACCTCGGTGATTACATCACAGACGTTCACTGAGCCTTCTGTGTGGAACTTGGTGCTGAGCTCTGGGTTCTTGCTTGAAATGTAGCCGTACGTATACTCTGTCATCAAAGTCTTCGAGCTGTCCCTGTAATGCTGGGTGTAGCTCAGGTGAGTTGCAGAGGTGAAATCGTAGGTCTCTTCCACGCGAGAATCGGCTCGTCAGCAAAAGCTGGTCCTGTCGCCAACACGAGGCTGGCTGTAGGGTGCCAGGGCGCCTGCTGCCTGATCGCGCGTCGCTTCATGAGTGTTCCTCTCGATATATGAGGACAGACAAACAAAGAGTAGGCACAATCGTCTCGGCTGACGAATGTGTGTATCGTTTAAATTACAGAATGCTGAGTGGTTGCTGAATGTGCGGGTTAGGGTTAGCCCTGCGGATACTGCCCCGCTGCTGCGGATACTGGCCGGGCTGTTGCGGGTACTGCCTGCTGTTGCCCTGCTCGGGCGGCTGCCACTGTTGTTGCTGTGGATTGAACTGTTCTGGCTGTGGCGGAGGTGCTGCCTGCCACTGTCGTGGGGAAACTTGGGCCCTGTGGGGGAAGTATTGAGCGTCCTGGGGGTATTGCCCCGGTTGCGGCATAGGTTGCTGGGTGAAGGGGACTGCATGTGCCTCACGCAGGCATGCCTCTAAGTGGGGTTTCTTCTGACCTCGCAGCACCAAAAGAAATTGCGGTGCCACCAATGATGATGAGGACAGCAACCGCGAGGAATATCCAGTTACTGTTCGAAGAAGAAGCGTTAGAGCTTGGTGAGGAACTTGAGGAGGCCGCCTCAGACGTAGCTGCAAAGCTCCGGCTTTGGTGGGTCCTTGACCGTCAGTATTTCGGGTGATGTGTGTCCAGGTGACGGTTGTTCTGTTTCTCATTGATATTTCCGCCAAAGTCTGCGGTCTTTGCGACCCAACCTTTGAGAAGTCACGCTGACTTCCTTAAAGGACATTCCTTCAAAAGTCTTGATCGATCAAGACGGCACTCGTGGAAGTAAAAGTGAACTCTGCACCGTCGATCTTTCAGACGTTCGCTGACTGCGTCATCTTTTAATGACCTGAACAAGGTCGCAAATACTGTTGGTCCCTTGCACCCGGAAGTATGCCTGGGTGAGTCTCCGGGTTCGCTCGTGCACTTGTCTTTGGTGATCGTTTGCCCGGTGGGGTCAATCATGCTGACAGTGTGTCCAATTTCAGTTGGAGATGTGATCTGGTAGCTGTCTCTTTTATACTCGTAGTACGGGTCGGCAGAAGAAGGGCTTCCTGTCCAAAGCGCAAGTTAGAGCGATTGCGAGTGCGCAGATTGTTCCCAGCGTGCGTTCTATCATCAATTCCCTTTTGTCCAAGGTGAGACTATTCAAAGAATAGGCATTAAAAGAGTGTGACGAATTTGAATGCTTGTATGAAGAGTGGGTGGTGCTCGCGGATCCGCAACAGGGTTATAACTTGCTCACCTCCTGTCCAAAAAGGTAAACAAAGCGAAAAGCTTAGGTCATGCAATGGCACACTATGAGAACCAGAGTCGGCGGCGTCCGCCTGCGGACCGATAAAACCATAGGAGAGTGCGGCATGGAAACGCCGAACCCACGTGCAATGGAAGTGAACCTTGAGACTGACCAGCAGGTACTGTCCGGTGACAAGCCCTAAGCGCACGGAACTCAAGCGTGGTTTATCGGCACGCCACATGCGAGATGATCGCTATCGGCGGCGCAATTGGCACCGGCCTCTTTGTCGCCTCGGGCGCAATCTCGACCGCAGGACCCGGCGGAGCTCTCGCGGCTCACGCAGTCATCGGCCTCATGGTCCTCTTGCTCATGCAATCTCTTGGTGAGATGAGCGCACACATGCCCGTCGCGGGATCGTTCGCAGACCTACGCCACTCGCTTCGTTAGCCCCTCATCTGGCTTTCGCGATGGGATGGAACTACTGGTTCAACTGGGCGATCACCGTCGCAGCCGAACTTGTCGCCTCGGGACTTGTCATGTCCTACTGGTTGCCGAGCGTCCCTTCCTGGGTCTGGGCAATCTCTTTCCTCTTCCTTCTTACCTTCCTCAACGCGCTGAGCGCGCGGGATCTATGGTGAGGCGGAATTCTGGTTCGCCCTGATCAAGGTCATCACCGCTCGTCGTCTTCCTGATTTTCAGGCACCCTGATGATCTTCAGGATCTTCGACGACTCCCCGGAGTCTCGAAAACCGACTGCTGGAATGCTCCTTTTCACGGCGGATTCTTGTCCATCATCTCGGTCTCGTGATCGCAGGATTCTCCTTCCAGGAACCGAACTTGTCGGTGTTGCAGCAGGCGAATCTTCTAATCCTCGCCGCGACGTGCCCCGAGCAATCAAGACCGTGTTCTGGCGCATCATGTTCTTCTACATTGGCGCAATCGCCATCATCGGAACACTGATTCTCACACGATCCGAACCTCTTGCGTGACAGCGCCGCAGACATTAGCTTACCCGCCTTCACCCTGGTCTTCGAGCGCATGGGTGTTGCCGCGGCAGCCGCGGTCAGCGAACGCCGTCATCTTGACCGCAATCCTTTCCGCAGGAAACCTCGGCCTGTACGCCTCCACGCGAATGCTGCACTCGATGGCGCTCATCGGGCAGGCGCCTCGCTTCTTTGCAAAGGTCACGCGTCACGGCGTACCGATCTACGCAATGCTGGCCACCTCCGCCGTCGGCGCACTCGGATTCGTTGCCGCGCTGGTGAGAGATACCGCCTACACATGGCTGCTCAATGTTTTCGGGTCTGTCCGGATTCATTGTCTGGCTGGGTATTGCGGCCTGCCACTGGCGCTTCCGTAGGGCCCTGTCGTCTGCAGGCCTCCCTGACGAGCTTCCTACAGCACCTTCTTCCTTCGGTCCGATCCTTGCCCTTCGGCATGTGCGCAATCGTTCTGCTGGGCCAAAAATTACGAGGCCGTCTTCCGCGGACAGCTTCTGCAAGTTGCGTCCTCGTACATCGGACTTCCGGTCTTCTTGCTGATCTGGCTGGGATATCACCTGCGAAGAAAGGATCGCACCGTCAGCTTGATGAAATGGATGTTGAAGGCGTAACCGTAACGCCTGAAAACGCATAGTGGTGAGTTGGTAATACGTGCGTGCGGGGAGGCAGAAACTTCTCCCCGAATTGTTTATTCGCAGTGGACTGCGCAGTCTATGAATGTCTACTTCGGTGGTTCGACGCTTACTTGCGCGGGCAAATTGAGGATCCCACCGGGCACGTCACACCATTGGGGCCGTGGTACAGCCAGCCATCGGATTCTTCTCCAAATGGGCTGGTGGTAGTCCTCGCGAGGTAGAAAAGGGCCACCCGACTGAGCAAAGCACGCGGCCTCGCCAATCGTCGTATAGCAGCGGGCCGTCGGCATCGCGCGCCCAACTCGGCCACCCACGCACCGCGCAGAAGCGATGCCACCTCGGCCTGCCTCGGCGTCGTCACCCAAATCGCGCTGCGATACTGCGTGCCCACGTCGTTCCCATGACGGTTGGGGGCGGGTGGAATCGTGGTTCTCGAAGAAAGTTTTTGATCAGGCTCTGCTCCGCCCTCACCGGTCACGGCGGGACGTGCAGACCACCGCTACTGTCTCGGCGTGGCCCGTGCGCCCCGTGCACACCTCGGTAGGTCGGGTTTGCGTTCCGCCGCATGTAACCAACAGCAGTTGCCCACACGCCCTTTTGGCGCAGAAGATACGCCCACACCCCAGAAGCAACCTGCGGCAAGGTACAGTATCTCGAATCCGTCAGGAACCGGATCGGTTGCGCGCGTCCCATTCACCGGGTGAAGTCCAAGCTCGGCCAGATTGGGTGCCTGCACCCGGAATATCCGCAGGAAGAGTGCCCGCAGTGGGGAATCCAAGTAGTGCTGTCGCCCTCTGATGAGACGAGGGCCACGCCGTGCTCTCCTGCAGCGTAGCGCTGGGTGGTGAAGACTCAGTGGCCATCTTTGCTCTTTCAGGGTGTGGCGGGCGAGGTGCACTCTGCCGGATGGATGGGTTATCTGTCCCCGTGTTCTATGGCGATACTTAAGCCCCGGTAAAAATGTGGCCTCGTGTTTTCCTGCAAGGGCCACATCAAGCGTTTAGATCAGTCGAGCGACTGGACGCGACGGGCAAGCTTGGACTTGCGGTTCGCGGCACTGGTTGCGGTGAATAACACCTTCTGAGACGGCCTTGTCGAGCCTTGCGCGATAGTGCGCAGAGCTTCGATGCTGCTTCGCCTGTCGCCAGCCTCGACGGCTTCGCGAGTCCTGCACGCAGGGTCTTCAGTTCGAGACTCTGACAGCAGGTTGCGCTGACGGCGCTTCCTCGTTAGTCGGATCCGCTTGATCTGAGACTTAATGTTCGCCACAGTCGGATTACCCTTGGTCTTTCGTGTACAGGTCGTGAGGGCTGTGTCAGTGCCGGGACTGGGGCATGGGACACCCGCAAACGGCTCTAACCAGACCCCCTGCCCGACCAGGCTGGAGTCCGATCGACAACTCTACCAGAAAAATGAGGCGCCTAACGACCCCCGGAATGCCTCACATCTGCTTGATAAATGGTGCAGAACGCACATCCCTATCGGCGTGGAATTGGCATGCCCATGCCTACTATGGGACGACAGACCAGACGTCACAATCCTTCCGGAGGTCCCGTTTTGTCCCCGATTCCCTACTCCTGAGCAGGCCAAGCTGATTCAGCCCTGGCCAGCCCCGCAGGAACGCATCCGCAATTTCTGCATCATCGCTCACATCGATCACGGCAAGTCCCACTTGGCTGACCGCATGCTTCAGCTCACCAGGGTGGTTGCAAGTCGAGATATGCGCGACCAACACCGGACCGCATGGATATTGAGCGCGAACGGCATCACCATCAAGAGCCGCAGTGCGTATGCGTCCTGGAGCCTTCGAAGGGAGCTTTCGCTCTCGCTGCATCGACACCCCCGGACACGTCGACTTCACCTACGAGGTCTCCAGGTCCCGCCCCGCCTGCGAGGGCAGTCCTTCTTGTCGACGCGCCCAGGGGATCGAAAGCACAGACCTTGGCGAACCTCTACCTAGCTTTTAGAGAATGATCTGACCATCATCCCGGTCTTGAACAAGATTGATCTTCCGGGCGCGCAGCCCGAAAAATATACGCACAGAAATCGCTTTCAACTCATCGGCGTCGAGCGGATGATGTCTGCGCGTCTCTGGGTAAGACCGGTGAGGGTGTTCTCGACCTCCTTGACGAGATCGTTCGTCAGATCCCCGCGCCTACGGGCAACCCCTAGGGGCCGACGCGTGCGATGATCTTCGACTCTGTCTACGACACGTATCGAGGCGTCGTCACTACGTCCGAGTCGTCGACGGCATGCTCTCCACTCGTGAACGCGTACGAATGATGTCTACCACGCGCAACTCACGAACTGCTCGAAAATCGGTGTTATTTCACCTGAACCGACTCCTGCCCGGGGATTGCAGCTGGCGAAGTTGGCTACCCTAGTACCGGCGTGAGGATGTTCGTCAGTCCCGCGTTGGTGACACCATGACCTCGGCTGTTCGAGGGCGCTGAAGAACTTTGGCTGGCTATCGCGAACCCGCGCCCCATGGTCTTTTCTGAGAATTTACCCGTTGATGGCTCCGACTTCCCGGATCTGCGCGACGCTTTGAACGCCCAGCTCAACGATGCGGCGTTGACCTTCGAGCCCAGAACAAATCCAGTGCGGCCTTTGGGCCTCGGCTTCCGCTGTGGATTCCTCGGACTGCACCTGGAAGTATCCGCGAACGCCTCGAGCGCGAATTCAAACTGGACCTGATCGCAACCGCGCCCAACGTCGTCTACAAGGTCGTTGCAGAAGACGGAACCGAGGTCCAAGTCGATAACCTCTGAATTCCCCGAGGGGAAGATCTCCGAGGTCCGCGAACCCCGTCGTGAACGCGACAATCCTGACCTAACTGAATTCACGGGAACGATCATGGAACTGTAGCCAGATCGTCGTGGAACCATGCGAGAATGGACCACCTTTCAGAAGATCGCGTCGAGCTGCTACCAGCTTCCCTTGCGGAGATCGTCTTCGACTATTTCGACCACCTCAAATCGCGCACTCGCGGCTGCGCCTCGCTGGATCTACCACGAGCGGCGAGCAGGTCGCTGACCTCGTCAGGGTCGATATTCTCCTCAGCGGAGACCGGAGTTGACGCTTTCAGCGCGATCGTCCCGCCAAGGACCAGGCCTACGCCTACGGTCTGCGCATGACGAAGCGCCTCAAGGAACTCATCCCCCGACAGCAATTCGAAATCCCCGTGCAGGCAGCTGTCGGCGCCCGCGTTATTGCTCGCGAGAACATCAGGGCTCTGCGCAGATATGCTTGCTGAAGCGCTACGGCGGCGATATTGACCTGCAGCGCAAGCTGCTCGAGAAGCAGAAAAAGGGCAAATAGCGCATGAAGTCCATCGGCCGCGTGGACGCCGCAGGAAGCCTTCGTTGCGGCTTTGACCTCGATGTTCCCACCGGAGAAAATGACCGTGGCAGACGCAACGAGGCCTGGCTTGAGGAGAGCTCCGCTGCTCATGCGGGTAAGTCGCATCGAGGAAGCGTAGGAGGCGGTCGCCGACCTGGAGACGTCCCAGAGGGGACCGTTTTCATGAGCCGGACGAAGTCCTTTACGCGGCGTAGCCGTGAGCTCCCCGTCAACCTTGCGCGCACATAGAGCGCACGCGGACGTTATGTCATTGAACCTCGACGAGGCGTTGGCTACATCGACCGGTGCACGATTTCCACCGGACGCTGAGAACCTTTTGTGCGGCAGGCGCCGCTGACCCTGAGATTGGTCTGGACGGGCGAACGATCGTAGCGCGGCAGCGCAACCCCGATTGCGATTGCCTTTGCACTCGAGTGGGTGCCCGGATCGCCAAGCTCGATCTCCAGGCAGTTGACGCGGGCGTCGATGCCATTTCAGTCCTTGAGGCCGATATGCGCAGGCGCTCCGATCATGCTGGGTGACGCCTGCCTTGACGAGGTCTGACCTCTTCCTGACCCGTGGAGGAAAGCGGCGCCAACGCGCGCCCGCCCGCGATGCGTTTGCGTCAATTGCCCTGAGTGCTCCGCGATGGGGAGTGGCGTCTTAGTGACCGACTGGGATGACTACGCCCAGTAAATGCGAGATGTGATCGAAGGCCGCCTGCCCTTTGAGAATCCTTACGTGGGCAAAAGGTCCCGATCCTGAGGATCCCGGCAGAACGCGGTGGTTTCACACCGCCGCGTAGGACGCGTCGTGACTCATTTTGAAACTCGCGGGATCGATGCAGGGCGACGTGTACATGACATCGTCGGAGTCCGGCCTGCGTGAAAGCGCGTAGCCGCATCCACGCAGGCTCTGTGTTTTCCCACTGCAAAGAGATACAGGTGACATTTAGGGTGCTTCGTATTTCACCCGGTTGACAATTTCTATATGCTGACATGCGTGTAGAGATTTACCAGCGTGAAACTCCGGGCCTCCCTGCTCGCGATAGGCGGATCTGCGAAGAGGGAGATGCGTTCTGCTAGCAGAACGCAGCGACGGGGCTTCTCGATGAAACCAGAGCCCTGCCTCGGTCTGCAACGTGTCCGCCTTCTTCGATGAGGAGAAGACGGCACAGCGTATTCGCGCTAAAACACGAAGTGCTTTTCTGAGCGTTTATGGAAATATGGTGCAATCCATCCGCATTCATCAAGCGAAGCAAAGAACAGGAAACAGCAGCATTTACGCGCGATATTTCCAGCGTAGGTTCATGTAGATCTCATCACTTTTGTCCAGTATTCGTGCTCTCTCGCTGGATCCCTGAGAGGAACCATCACCGCACTGCCTCCCATCATCGAGGAACGAGACTTGACTTTCTCGCCGAGTGCCGGATAGTGACCTCAACCCGCATTCTGTTTCGGTTTCTTCATCCCATTTACGGCACTCCATCCTGCAAAAATCCGACCGAATCTGCGCCGTCTGTTTGGGACTGTTAACCCGTGATCCTTGGCGCCGTGCTCCGCCCTGCTCGGTATGGCCTGGTGCGTATTTGTCGGTACCTAGTGATCGGCATCGGAACAACCTGCTCCAACCTGGTCGTCACTATGCTCATTGGTCGCGATTTCCGCGATCGCGCGGGAATCATGACGGCGGTTTACTCCACGATGATCGACTCGCAGATTGCAGCTTCGACCGCTTTTCACCCTCCGCTGGTCGCATAGCATTGGTTGGCGAGGCGCGGCGTATGGGAGTCGGTCCAGCTCTGATCGCACTCGTGGCCTGCCTGCAATCTACCCACTCAATCGCCCGAATTCACCTTCTTCGCCCAAAGAGCTGGATGGACAATCACGCGATGACCTAGTCGTAACGGATGGCCCCGCCAGGTCTTCGGAATCATCGCTGGCCCATGGCATGGCTCTACTGGCTTTCGCGCTGTCAGTACATTTCTGCTTTCGGTGTCGCGATGCCGCCGAAACCTGCGGACATGCTTGAGATGGGTCCAAACGACGCTGGTTTTACGGCATCGATCTACCACATCGTGGGTGTTGCGCGCCGCTGAGCATGATGGCCGTCCAGAAAATGATCCGCGCCCAGACCTCGACAATCCTCACGCTGGTCTCACTGTCGTGGCTTCTCATGCCAATCGGAATGTCCTTCTTCCGGAGGCTGGGCTTTATGGAGTGCATGCGGGGACTGGTCAAGGTGCATTTTCTACGACCTTTACGCTGGTCATTGAACGCGACCAACATGGCCTCAAACGCACGCTTGCGCCTCGTCCAAAGCATTGATACGGCTCGGTGCCTCAGTCGGTTTTGGGGCGCGTCTGTCGCATATGACGGCTAACTCGCTGTGGCCTTCATCCTTTTAACAGTCCTGACAGAAGCCTCGTCGTGATCTCCCAAATCGTCGCCCGCCGACCTCAACCCCCGCTTCAATGAGCCCACACCACCAGAAGGTCAGGCCTGGGATGAATACGGTCGTCCCGAGCTGAACTCTTCCGAACCTGATGCCAAAGCGCCCCTCGCCGTCTACGGCCACGTTCCTTCTGCCCAGATTCATTGCGGTTACATTGTGACTTCCAATACCTACACCGTCGGTTCTCGGCCCTGGAGCTGATCTGAGGAGAGCTACGACCAGCGCCTCGCTGTAGTGCGGGCGAGCAGGGAAATTCTCAGCGATGCTGGTATGTGCCTCAGCGCCCGCCTCGAGCATCTCGGCGGTGGCACTACGCTCTTATCCGCGACATTCTCGGACGTCTTGCTGCGGTGGGTAGAGGAACTTTTGGGATCGCGCGCGCGCGAATTACTGTAGAAGCGAACCCCGAGCGGTGGACGAGGCCGCTGCAGACGCCTCGCCAAGGCTGGCTGCCGCCGCTCGCGTTTGTATGCAATCGGCGGTCCCTGCGGTCTCTGCGCATCCTCGATCGCCGTCATGATCCAGCCGAACGCCCGCCTGGCTTGCTGGCGCGGCCCGCAGACTCAGGATGGACGTCTCAGTCGACCTCATCTACGAGGCGGGAGCGCTGGACAGACTCGCAAACCTCGCTCGAAGAAGCGATCGCAACGAACCGGACCAGCACTCAGCGCCTACGCCCTCAGTCATGTTAGCTGAACCAAAATGGGCGCGCAGGTCGCCCTTGCGGGCACCTTCCATGCCCGACCCGGACGACGAGTTCCTCGAAATACGAGATTGCGGATCGTCTCCTCGGCGAGGCCGGCTACAGCCGTACGGAGAGTCAAAGCTTCGCGCAGGGAGGCTGACGAAGAAGGGTGTTGTCGCACCCGGCTTGCGCCGCGCTCGAAAACATGATACTGCCGTTGGCGCGACTGGGACTGGTGGGATCGGGTCCGGGCGCACTCTCGCATCGGTCGCGTCGCTGGTGGAACGTCAACACCTTCTGGCGTGCGCAAAGACTACGAGAGGACCTTTCCCGTACGCCGGTGAAACTTCTCGACGCGCCGACGCGAGAAATGGAACGCGCATCCTGGCTGTGCGCACCAGCGAAGGCGTTCGAGCTCCCAGGAGGTGGGAAGGACCGCGAGGCCTTTTACGCCGCGCTGGACCCTGGCTTCCTCGAAAGGACTGATCATCGACGCGCAGGCTGACGAGGGCGGGCGATCTGACCTCCAGGCAGGCTTTTAGCCGACTACGTGACGCGAGAGCCCTGACACTGAGTTACGAGCCGCAACACTTACACGGGAAGAGTGCTGACTGGGAACAAAGCCATCTCGCAGTGGAGCAGATCAGATGTATGGACCAACATCTCTTTGAATTGAACGGCATCGATGGGCCGGTGCGCAGGCTGCGCCTGTTGAAGTTGCTATCGAGTACGGCATGGTACCCCGGAGAGTTTGCGCGGATGCGGTTGCGGTGCGACCCGCTGGAAAACTGGGAGCACCTGGTCGAACTCGAGGATCGACACGTGGCGCAAGCGTTCTCCCTTGGCGGCGGGTTCTGGCTTGAAGGAAAGCTGATTGCGCTCTCCGAAGGTCGTTGCGGCAGGCTCCTGCTGACTACCCCCGCGGCCGGGCGGTCACAAACCCGGATCGATTGCTGCTGAAATCAAAGTGTTGCGCGGAAAGTCTGAATCTGGGCTGGTGGATCGCCACGATGCTGAGCCTATCCAGCACGTGTGGGCGACGACCTGCTGATGTTGGGGTCGTTCAGCTTCTGAGGGTGCCGACCATTTGAGAAATCTCAGTTTCTTGGCCCCTACTGAAAGTACGTGCGGGCGCACAGGATCAATGGTCCCGATCCAGAATCCTGCATCGCCGAGGCCGTGAAAGCGCCAAGATGCTGTCCTCATTGTCGTGGTCACCCTGCGTCGATATTTTCCGGCAATCGGTGCTGCAGCGTTTGGGACTCAGTGGCCTGAAATCCTGGCGGGATATCAAACACGGGACTTTGAACACTTGCTGGCCTCGATGCGCACTCAGGCCGATATCGTTAAGCGATGAACAACTTCCACGGTTCGCAACTATAAAGACCTCATCACCGCCTGATAAACCAAATGATTCTCCCGGCCTGAACCTTCCCAGATACAATCAGAAGCAACCCAAATCAGGGCATGGGAATGTTGATCACTGACGTTCTACGAGCCAATGTCCCAGTATGTCTACACGTGAACCTGTGGGTCCCAAAGTATTCGTGCAATCCCAAAGACCTAGGTGCTCTCTTCGGCAACCATCCGAAACGACATGGCTGTCTTGGAAGAAGAGGACCCATCTACCAGCCCCATACTCAGTGCTGGTCAAACAACCGACAAGGGCTACTGAGCTGTCGATCAATTGGCAACCTCGTCGGCGAGCACCCCTAGAGTGCTGGTGCAGTCGAGAAATTTGGCCCGCGCTGAAGACTCGATGACGTCGTTATGCCACAGTACGCCCTCGCAGGTCATGCGCCGGTTGCCCTCATCGAATACCCTGTGAATGCTCGCTTCAACACTGAGCCGCACTGAATTTGCGATCTGAGCGGATCACGCCTGCTCATCGTTGCTGGCCCCGAGCAGGGCATGCTGAACGTCTGTGAGATGCCCAAGACCTCGCTTTCCAAGAAGATTCTTTTGACGCTGCGCTGGTCCTCAACGCCGCCTACCAGGTAAAAGACGCGGAGAAGTTTCGCCCATTACGAGGCTATGGCTGAGTGTCTGCTGCGCCCACCATCTGGTGCGCCGACATCAGGTGAGATCACTACCAGCCTCCTCCAAGGAGAGCTTCCCGCGCGAAATCGCTATGGCGGAATCGTCGAACCTTGTCAGCGGTGTTGACTCACGATATCGCCCCGGTTTTGACGCCCCGAAGAACAAGTCGTTCTCCCGCGTCTCTTCGCCGAATGGATGAAGGAAAACGGCGACGTCCACGTCTCCATCGGTTCCGAAACGACATGATGCTTCGTTGAAACCCTCCCTGTTCTCAGGAAACCTACGCTTCCGGGGAACCCAGCTCATCGTAACCGGCCTACCCGCATGGATTCATACTGACAATGTCCATTTATCCACGCTGTGGCCTCGTATCTGTTCGGGCACTGAACTCAACGCACTAACTGCAGCCGTAAAGGATATTCGTGAACGATTATTACGCAACTCGGAGTCCCACGACGCCGACCAAAGGAAACTGGAAAGAAGGCCTATCGCAAGAAGGCCCGCGAATTAACGGACTATGGCGGGATGAGGAAGCTTCATGAACTCTCGGTCGCCTACGAAACCCTTCCGATCTGGAAAACGCTGCATACGATATCGGTGGTGCGATGCGCCTGAGGCGGCGGATACGCTGGTGACTCCGACTCTGGACATCCTTCAACTATGTCGGCGGAGCCTCTTGGTGCGGATCGGCGGAGGCGTTGCCCTCAGGTCGCGCACCGCCAGGGCCGCGAGCGCTCACGCGTATTGAAATCACCCTGGAAGAAGAACTGGCGCATCGCGAAATTCCCCGCTCAATTTACGTCGTCGATGTCTGCCACGGATCGATGTGCGAGCCCGGGAGCGAACCGACAACCTGTGGGACTCGTAACGGCGCGGGCTATTCGATTCAAAACCCAGTAGACTATGCTAAACCATGCAAACCCAAGTTCCGTGTCCCACCTGCTGGCTATGGAACCGTCATTGAACAGCCAAAGGCGAATAAAAGCAGCCAAGGACGCGTAAGTGTACCGCCGAAGCCTGACTCATCGACATCCCGGCAGGGAGCGGGAGATTTGCGACAGTGGCTCGCGCCTCGCCGGATAGGCGAGGTCGGTCCCGGTGCAAGGGCCCGAACGGTGATCTCTATGTCGATATTGTCGAAAAGAGGCATCCCACTTTCGCGTCAAGGCGACGATCTGCACATGACCGTCACCATTCCCATGACTGCAGTAGCTCTGGGAGCACTTATTTCGGATACTTGGACGAAAACAATCCATCACGCCGAAGTCAATCAGCCCAGATGAACTGCGCTTCGCCTTGGTTTGGGTGCTGGCCACTTGCAGTCCTGCGCTGTGGCGACTCTGGCATATCGGCATCGTTTTATATCTACGCGTTTGACGATCATTCCCGCGAGTTTGAAGAGCCCGCTGTGCGCGGGGAAGAAAGCGCCCGTCCTGAAAAAGCGGGTTCTTCTTCGACAAGCTTCATGAAACCTCTACAGGCCAGTGATCGGAACACATCGATGACCTCTGTTTTCATCGTTCCCGAGGCTGCCGCCTGCATGTTTTGGGGACCTGTACACCTTGACGGGGATGGCTTTACGCGGCAAACCGTTCGCCCATGGACGTAAGAAGCACCGACGTCGTTGACGGTGACGGTTTATGTGTGCGTGAGCGTGAGGAACGAACGAAGAAGCTACTGACTCTTCTGCGTTGAAGAGATCATCCACGAGGCGTCCACGTTTGGTCCTTGTCTGGCATTGTCAACAGACGAAATGGCCACTGAAATGGCAATGGTCAATGACTGCCGGGATCCTGCGGGCAGGCTAATCGCAGGAAGTGCTGGAAGGCGAAAAGCCGCGGCGGCAAGGAGAGGAAGTGGAGTCGACTTTGTCGCCATGAAGCAACCGCCGCCCATTCCTCGCCCGAAGATGCCTGCACTTCCCAAACGACTTGCCTAGTGATTGGCGAAGAACGAACCGCGCGTGGGTGATCGTCTGCCACGAGAGCATGCGGGCCCTTTGAGTATTCTGCGTGAGTTGCGTGTCATGCAGAAAAGTCTTCTACGACCACGACGGGGCCCGGAGAGTGGTGCTGGAACTTGCTTCCGCCTCGATCAGCGTGATCGTTGGTCTGGGCTGGCGGTTAACTTCGACGAACTTTCTCGAGCTGCGGTGCACGCGGTGCTCATTGGGGCAACAGTGTTGCGTGCTTCGACCGCGGGCCCGGGTTGCTTTGTCACTGATCAGTGAGTGCAACTGGACGGTGGCAGTGAGCATGGAGGCAAACGGGATCGAAATTCAGAGGTGTTGACCCGGTTGTCCTGGTTCGGCACATCAGATCGTGTCTTGCGCTCCCCTTGAAAGTGGTCTTACAGGTGCGCTTTTCCTTCTGGACGCACTCTGTCGATGATTGGTCCTGAAGGCATTGTCGATATGGGCTGTTCAACTGGTCGATGAACTGGTTAACCTGCTAAAGAAGTGACAGTCTCTCGATGCTGATGGAGTCGAACAGGGCAATCGCACCTCACTTCAGCGCACTCTGTCGACCGAGCTGTCCGCAGGAGATTCTTCGCAGTCGAGGACGTTCGATTCGTCTCGCAGTCTGGTAAAAGCCTGCGTTGACGCCATTGGAACGCCTTGACCCTGGTCTGGCCCTTGGCCTCTGCCGGTACCGGGAAAACGCACTGCAATGGCGAGTGGCGGTATCAGCGCTGCTCCTCTGGCCAGTCCGACGCATTGTTCTCACGCGCCCGCGGTCGAAGTTGGGGAGAATCTGGTTTCAGTTGTAACCTTGACGGACAAGACTGATCCCTCATCTGCGCCCTCCATGATGCCTTGGGTGACATGATGGATCCTGGATGCCTGCCTGGCTTCCGGCCCGAAGTTGCTGAAGGTTCCTTTGGCGTATATGCGCGGCAGGATTCCTTGAACGATCTATCTATCATCTTGGACGAGGCGCAAACACGACGCCACAGATGAAATGTTCCTCACCCGTCCAGCCTTAACCTAAGGTCATGTCGTCACTGGTGACACCGCAAATCGACTTAGTGGGGAGCGGTGCAGCGGGCCCGCTTGTCATTGAAGATATTCCGCGGCATCGATGACATAGAATTTGTCATCTGACAAGCGCCGATGTTGTGCGTCATCGACCTGTTGGCGAGATCATTGACGCATACGAACGCGCGCTGGATGAGCCATCATATCACCTGAAAGGCGCTGAGACCGCCTTACCACCCTGTTCCGACAATGGACATTAAGTCATGACTGAAGTTCTCAACGAACTGACTACGTAGACCGCGATATCGCAGAGTCTGCACTGGTTGACTTTGTTCATGCCAGATGTACGTCTCGATCGAGGTCGAACCCAACATCATCTCATCGGTCTCGAACCCATGGAAGAACTTCACGCGCGCTGGCTGGACCCTGAAGGCCCCACCGACGTCATGAGCAGTCGACGACGAACTCCGCTCCGTACTGCCGAGCACCCCACGGCCTCGGGAATGCCAGATATCTGCATTCGCTCGCAGGCTGAAAAGCAAGCCTGGCGAGTGCCGGCCACCGACCGCAGAGGAAACGCTTTTCCTCGCCAATTCACGGATGCTTCCACCTCATGGGATACGATCACGCTGAACCTGAAGAAAAAAGAAGAGATGTTTTGCCCCGCAACGCCAGGCCCTTTGAGCCTTAAGCAAAGGATGATCGAAGCAGTAGTACCCGTCGTGGCGATGAGGTTCCGCGCGATTGCACCGCGATGGTCCCGCGACCAGTGAGTTTAAGTTTTCGAAACTGACTCCGTTTTTACTGTTTATAATCGATCCAAGAAGAGAAGAAGCACTTCGGCGCCCTGATGGAGCTGCACAAAGGCGCGTGGTTACTTTTTGTCCTTCGAGGCGTCTGCACTTTACGCAGGTGGTTCGCCGTATCGATGGCGATGATTGCGCTGCATCTTGCCAATCGCTGGTGGGTTGCTGACCAGGGACGATCGTGATCGCCACCTCAGCAATTCCCACACAGCGTGATTGCAACGCTGGGCACAACGCAACCCCACCGGCGCCAGTGCTGCTATTCACCTGCCTATCACCCGCCCTGTGGCCATCGCGCACTTCTTTGCACCTGTCGCGCCAGCGCGTTATTCACCCTGCTGGAACGCACCTGTGTTGAAATGCGCCGAAATGGCTTACGTAGAATTAAGCGAAATGGTCGATCAGGTTGGCGAAACGAAGGTTTCAAGAAGAAGACCGCCAGATGCTGCGCCCAGTTCGAACCGGACACACCCGGGTGCGTGAAGTGATGGTTCCGCACGGAAATGGTCGATCTCGACACCCCGCACAAGGCCCTCCCGCGTCTATTCGTTCGACTGTGGCCTACGCATCCCGTCACCGGACAGATACCACGATGCGCGGAATCCTTTCTTCAAAGACGTTCAGCGGCTCCAAACCACGAAGGTGACCACGAACTGCGCGTAGATCAATGATGCGCCCTGCCGAGTTCACTATCGAAATGAAACCTGCCGGGATGACCCGTTTCGCCAGATGCAGGCCGAGCACTTCCACCTCGCACTGGTCGCTGATGCAGAATACGGTGATCGGGCCTCGTCACCTTGAAGACATTATCGAGGAAGTCGTCGGCGAACTCACCAGACGGAACACGATCGCAACACAATCGAACCTGAAGATTTCCCGGCGCGGCGCGTCCCTCTAGGTTCTCGACGGAACTCGGCGAGCTGTGGGAGTGGAATTCACGATGATGACGCGTCGACTCTGCAGGGGCGGGCTCCGCTGGCTAAAAGCACCGGGCGCGTTCCTCCTCGGAGCAATCTGGCGATAGTGCTCGGCGTGCAAGGCGTCGCCGAAGAAGCGCGCGGCGCCGCCGCCGTTGGCACACCGCGTCGTATGCCCTGAAGTTTCTCTGGACGACACCAACGAAAGCCACAGAGTAGCAATGCCTTTCAGCGATGACGAATTGATGGCCGGCCCCAACGCCTTTGAAGGTGTGTGGACACGACTTTGACTTCCCTGAGGAAAAATGGGTGATTGAAAACTTCGAGGAAGCTTTGTCACGGATTTCGAGGGCAGACTTCTGGCGATTCAGATTCCGACGAGGCCGATGATGATCGCGCAGGACGTGTCAGCGATAAGCGTTGATTCCTGGTGTGCCAATCGCGCTGAAACCAATGCGGCATGATATTGCCAGTTCCCGCTTCTGAAGATTTCGCGGGTTTCATCTCGACTGCCAGTCCTAACGTCGAAAATCGCACCCTGACAACGCCTTATGGACACAAGGTTGCGATCACCTCGGGACGTCCGGAGACGACTCCGCCACAATATTCGCGGAATTGTCTACGGTGACACCACCAGCTGGGTCCTGGCTGATACCGATATCACCGCCCGCGAACCCTCTCTTGGAAAGCGCTGAATGATATGGTTCGCGAGGCTTTATTGAGGTCGATTGCGTGATCTTCCGCCTGCCTGCAACCAGCGCATCGTGGACCGCGACCAGTTCATTGCGCGTGAATTGCGTTCCGTCTGGTAGGCCGACCGTCATCAGCACGCGACTATGCGATAGCGCCTCGCGAACGCGTTTTGGAAACACCCTATGGCGATGAAAAACCGGGAGTGAGCAACGTTCCTGCTCTTCCTTCTGAGAACAAGGGAATCGACTGCCCTGTAGGTTTCCTTTGCGCAGATGGTTCCTCTTTTCCGCCCCTGTAAATTCGCAGACGAGGCTTCTCTGGATGAGCTACGCAGCGATGATTGCAGAATTTATTCAAGAGGCCGTGCTGAGGCGGGGCGATGAACTCTCACTCGCTGGCCGCATGTCGAAGAGATCAACGTCCCAAGCGAGGGTGATGACCGCCCGCCCTTGTTGATATCTACGTCAATGTAGAGTGTCGAACGCGATTCTAAAAGGCCATCGCCATCGAGCATGGCGCGTGCTCAGCGAGATCAAAACGCCTGAGCGCATATTGAAGAATATCTGGGGGCGCTGGTCTACCTTTTGATTTGCACGCGAACCGCTGGCGATTTATGTCGGATCCAAGATGCTTCAACGCTTTGTTTGAGTGTTTCCCCACTTTTAGCGAAAGTGGGGGATCTGGCCATCTGTGCTCTGGACCAGGGTCCTGAGTCTGAACGGTGCCTTAAGCAGCATGCTTATCCTGCGAGCGAAAATCCCTAAACTCCTAATCGCTTTTGAGCTTTCGTCCTTGACCTGGACGACGCATCACTGACCGCATCGCATGGCTGGCATGACCGTCTGGCCTACCAATCCCGGAGTCGTTTTGCGCTTGGGATGATGCGTTTGCCGCTGGTGCTGGTTCCCATTGCGTCAAGGCCTCGATGCGCACTCTGCGCTGAGTAAGGGTTGGCATCGAAAAAGCACTACGCTCAGGTGACCTTCGAGGCTGCACAGCTTGCGTGAATGGTACTTTCAGCCGAACTTGCTGAGCAGCGTCTCTTGGGTGCCACGCGATCGAATTGGATCACCGCCAAATCACTTTGGCGTCAATTGAAGGTACACAAGTGCTCGTCGAAGACGTCGATAAGGTTTCGACGAGATTGAACGTTAAGCCCTCTACGTGGTTACCGCGGTGCTCTTGCTTCGACCGCCCGCGGCTTTGCACCTCAACGCTGGGGATGGTGGAGTTTCGGTCGTCGCGATCGCGGCTTTCGTCATCAGTTCCTCCGCCGTCAAATGCTCAAGCGCCAGCATACGAACCACCTGCGTGGATGGTGTGTGAGGCGCCGCTGCAAGCGTGCATATCCTGGTGCGTCTACTTGGCGCAAAGTACATGGGGATTGAATCACCCACCAAGCTGATTATTTCTACGTCTTCTTCTGGTTCCAGGATCTCTCAGCCAAGGCCGGACCATTGACCCAGTCGTCACGATTTCGCTGAAGTGTATTCAGCGCATCGTCTGGCGTCGCTGGTTGTCTCCGCTGGTGTTGCTGTGTGGAGTATCCTGAATTTTAACTGGTCTGTTACTCCTTAATACGTTGTTTCACCGCTCGCCCATATCTACTTCCCGCTGCGCTTCACCAGTTTTGTTGCAGCCTTTGGTTTTGGCGGCGTTCTTAATTCCCGCCCATATTTGCGCTGTTGTGGCCTTCCATCGGCGCGGTCATCAACACCGGCCGTATCGCCGCAGGCTGTTAACCGGAATGCTGGTGCCCGCAGTGGGACCGCCGCCCTGTGTGTGCCGGACTTTGGCGGCTGCGGCAGACGCCATCTGCGCGGACCTTGTCCACCCTGCCGTGGTCATCATGATCCCGGTGTTCCGCTGTATCGTGTGGGAAGTCTGCTCACGTACTTGAACAATGCACAGACGTTGGAAGCTCGAGCAGCTGTCACCGTCTCTTCACAATTGCGATTGGTATTGGTCTGAAGGATTGCGAATGCTGACGGACCGTGCGTGGCTCATAAACTGACCAGTGTTCCCGCCTGGAAGAGTCAATGAACGAGGCCTAAAAAGCGTGTCCAATTATGTGCACTCATCGTGCCCGGGTGCCACGAGCTCTATAGACCAAAGACAAGACAAGATCTATAGTTCCCCGTCCTGTCGGTTCTGAATGCCCACGGTCGGGCACGCCTCTCTGACACCAACCCGGTGGATCTTCCTGATCGCCAGTGGTCTTCCAAGCGCATTACCCACGCGCCCAGGTGGATGTCCACGGATTTGCATGAAACCCGTTGATTGAGTCTATGGATCCGCGCGGAAAGCGCAAGATGCCTGATCTTCTGTTCGCTTGGCCACAAGGAAATCGATCGGCTTCCCTCGGCGTCGCAAACGACTCCTGATTTGTCCGTTCACTGCTTGAAGACGATGCTCTTCCCGAGGATGGATTTATCCTGCGCTCGCCGCAACGCGCCTGAGCCTACTGAGCGTACGGTTGATCCATCGTTGGTTTCGGCAACGGTGCACCTCTACAACGCAACGTCCTGCTCGTGAGTAATGTCTTCATATTGACCGCGCAAACCGTTGAGTTTGCTCGCTTCGGTACACGAGGTCATCGCGCAGGCAGAATCAATTGCGATACCATCTTTGCCTTGAACATTCACCCGAAGTTTTATTGATACCGAGCGTGATTTCGCGCTGAAGTCTGCGAAGCCAGGATATCCGCGTTTTACAAGAAGGTCAGTGAGATCATCTCAACCTCAACCGGGTTGAACGCGACCCCACGTCTCGCCGGGACCAGATCGAATATACGTCGCGTAACCCTCTGACGAGCACATTGCGCCGTTCAACTACCCGCACAACGACTGAGGAATCTCGGCGGCCAGCGCGGGTCCGTCACTTGCCGGCGCAGACCGTATCGAAGGCCGCCTGGGACAAGCAAGCGAACGTACCGGTAACGTTGACCTGCTGACCTGGGACTGAATCTTCAGCCAGGGAATTGATCCGCATTGACTTCGGACGTCGACGATTCGCTGACGCCCAGTCGAGTACTGCACCCAGATGGAGGCATCAGCCTCGTGCGCCATACGTTGGCGACTTTGGGGCTACATATCGAGCTCTCGGGACCTACCAGACGCAATCAAGAAGGGCTCAAGCCCGCAGATCAAGGGACGTGCCGGAGGCATGAGAATGCCGTGGTGGGGAGCCTTTACCTCCTCATCGACCTGCACGATGGGGCGCGCCTTTTACAGGCCGTGGTGTGGAATTTCAGTCCGGTAAGTGGCAAGGTTTTCCCCGCGTCGCGGCACAACCTGAATTGCCCGCCGACTGCAGGCCGAATTTCGCGATCGCCGAAGTCACACACCGACACCTACGGCGGCGAAATCAACGCTGACGCACTGTGGAAGACTTTCACACCGAGACTGCCTACCAGTGCTGGCCCCGGCCCGCAACCGTGGGGCTGCTCGATCTGCGCAAGTCGCAGGTGGAATTGTCGACGATGGAAGCCGCTGAATTGCATGGTGAACCTACGGATAACGGGTGTGCTGACCGCGATTGATGCAAACGGAACCATCTGGATTAGTTTCGCAAAGTCAGCCCCTGCACCAATTCGATTTGATGCGCGCAGTTCTTGATTACTCCAGCACGCAATGAGTCAAGGTCGCGACGCAAAGGCAGTTTTCTGTACGGAGGCTGCTGTCGACGGACAGATCGTGTAGTGGTTGGCATCGATCTTCGATTACCGCGCATCCATAAGGCCGTGATTTTATGGTTAACCGCGCGCTGCGCAACCAGTAAACACAAGGCGCGGTTTCATGACAGCGAGTCGATCGCTGAGGGCAGTGTGACAGTGAAGGGGCAACGTTAAGATGCTCCCCCTTTCTTTCCCCGCACTTCGACGAGGAACTCAGCTGCGCGAAAGGGCTGGCCCTGCGCCGCCTCCCTACTTCAATTCGTCAGTAGTGGGGAGTCGCATCCATGATGTCACCATAGTCCAGGAAGGCACAAAGAAAACCTGTCAGTACTTGAGAAGCGGTGAGAGAAGGTCCTTCGACACCATGCCAGCATTCCTTTGTGACGCCCAGCGGCCCGCATAACTGGTTAAGCAGGGTCTGCGACCCTGATGCCGGGTCAGAGAAGGAAATATTCATCTGAATGATCTTTGTTTTCTCCATCGATGATGGTCTTGAAGCGGATGTTGCGCATTGGGAGCTTTTACCTCGTCGTTTTCCCGAGATCGGTGAACTGCTCGCGACCAATTGCTCGCTCTTGTCAGTGTCCTAAGGGAACGCTATACGCATCCAAGCGTCGGATCCACTTCGCCGGTTACAGGGTACGAACCGCCCGCGAACTGCGGGTCTCACCGTCGACTTCGCCCATTATCGGCGCATCGATCCCGGTCGGGCTCGGTCCCATCAATGAAAACCAATGATTGCGCGACCCTCGAGGTAAACGGAAACCGGTCCCATCCACAACCCTTTGCAAAATCCTTGAAAGCCAAATTGGCATTGTTCATGACTTCTGTAGATAACGGCCTGCGCGCTTGGCGCGAATGCGCTGAAAAGGTCAGCGTCTGCGCCGATTCCTCTGGGCATAGCGGGATGGAAGGGGTTTGCGAAGCGACGAGGCCTTGAACTCCCCGTTCCCGGGCGGGCTGCACCCGGAAAAGATATCCCAGCCACTGGTGGCTCACGCCGATGGAGACTGCAGGTCGTCGCCCCAGGCAAGGATATTCATCGACCGGGTTACCGCTGCCCGGGAGGTGTCAGCAAAATCGCGGAAGGCATCCAACCCCTGCGCCTGATCCCTGACGATTAAAACGCAAGTAAACGAAGAGAACGCATTCTCCCGCGTCCTTGTAAACGTCTTGGGAGGGACATGATGACTTCCGTCGGGTAATTTCAGTTGATCATAGGTCGGAACTAGTGTTTGCTCGTGCGGATGATGGGGAGGCATCAGTCGAGTAACGATCGGCGCCGTCGCGACCGAATCATGTGATGACCTAATGTTTTCGGTCAAATGAAGGACTCAAGCTGCATGTCCCGGCTGAGCCAGTGAAGAGGTGTGCGACAACACCTGGTGAAGTGACGGATGATGAAATCACGCCGGCTAACAGAGGAACGCCTTCCTAATTGTTGATGATCACTACCTCGGAAAAGCGCGGTAGAAAATCTCGATTTCAGTGCGGTTGAGGAAGAAATGACCGCATAGGTCTGCTCGCGAAAGCCTGCCCGCACACTAAGAGGTCGCAGAATCCATCGTGACCACCTCCCAGGTTGCATGGTTTGCGATGCGTGACGACATTTTACCGAAGACCAAGCGGCCAGGACATGACATCGGGGAGCGGTACAGTGCCTGGCGCGTGACCCTGCTATTTCGGTGAGGCGAACCGTCACTTTGGTGAGCGGGTGGTTCTGAGCCCTCTTTGAGGGCGCTGCTGGAGCCTCTCGCGGTTAACTCTGCGTTGGTCGACATGAAGTCCTAGGTCGATAGTCCTGTGTGATGTCTGAACGGGAACACGGGGATGTCGCGTTCTCTTTGAGTATTAGAGCACTTTCGATTCGGTGTCCAATGACTAAGTACAGAAGCGCCTTCAGAGTGAGCGCATCATCTGTTTCATGCGAGTTGGAGAGCAAACCTTCGAGTCGATTCTGTATTCTGGCTTGGCTCTGGTTCGGGGTCCTACGGATCATCGGCAACGAGATCGCCGCTGGAAGTGTAATCGCAACTTATTGTTCTTCCCATTGTTCTGACCATCTTCGTCTGCCCACAACAGCGGGACCGACTTCGTACAACGACCTGGTTCCACTGGGTCAAGGTTCACTCTGCCTTTGGGCCGGATGTCTGCCTATGGCAATCCGTCGATTCCCCAAGCGGCAGACCAACTGCGGCGCTTTGCCTTCCCGCCGGCGATCTTGGCCATTAACATCACCGAGGCTCTGCATCTGTGACTTCCAAGTCGGTGCTATGGTGTGCGTGGATGGTCGATGGAGCCTTCGCGGTCTCCGCCCGGAACTACAATATGAATGGTATCGCCGACTGCTCAACCTCCTGACGATCTGTGGGTGGTCGGCATCTTTATCTCTCTCGCGATAAAGAGCATTGCGATGATCTTGCCTGACATGCTGTGGTTCTGGATCATCGCCCATGATCTGTGGAACTTCGCTTACGTAACTGCGTGAGACCACCTCGTGCGCGGTGCAGCTCATGCTCATTTCCTGCACCATCCCGCGCCCTTCATCAGTGCGAGGCGCATGGTTCCAGCACCGTGCGTACACCTCGCACTGTGGATGATGTTCAACGGCGCAGTTCTCTTCGTGACTTCCGCCGAAGTTTGCGGTTAACGCTTCGCATAAAGGATGCGGCCTGGCGACTGTTTCTGCGATCGCGCTCGCGGCTAATGTGGCTGTTGCGCTCTACCAGATCTACGTCATTGTTCGTGGCGGCAACCTGCTGCCGCGCGATGTAGAGCCCACACTGATCTTGCGTCATACAAGAGCGTTCGGTGATACAATATCTGAGTGGTCAGTCAAGCCACCATTCGCGATCTAGATCTCTTCACATACCCACATCTATTCAGGGCGCATGGTGATCCGTAATATTATTGCGCTCAGTCACTTCTTGGCCCCAAGCAATTTTGTGTCATGGTACCTGTTTGCAGAATGCAAAAATAAGAAGGTGATCAGGAGTTGAGGGACGAGGCCGTGGTTTTGAAAAAGTAACGCAAAAACTAGGTGAGGCCGACTGTATTATCGGCTCCCTGACCTCTGAACATGGCCAGGTCAAAGGCGTTAGCAAGGCGTGCGCCGAACAACATCGAAGTTCGGGTTACGCCTTGTCTCTCTGTCGTCGATATTCAGTCATCGCGGCGGGCCCGACACGATCATCTGCTGAAACGATTGCTCCCATGGAAATGCTCGCCTGACTACGAACCTACTGCGGGCCTCGTGATCGTCGAACCGGCAGAGCGTTTATCATGACGGAGACGACGGGACCCACCAGCAGATCTTCTGCTGGTCGGAGGCCCACGTACTGTCTCATCGCCGGCAATGACCCGCCCTCAATCTTACCCTTGTATATGTTTCAGCCCTGGCGACCTGCAGGTGGCCTCCCGTTCTGACCGCGCAGGTGAGCCGAAGGACCGCACGGCCTCTTTGACTGGCTGGCGGCGCGTGCGAGAACTGTCGCCCACCCGGTGCCTCTTCCGGCTCCTTGACCCGATGGAGCCTATGGATCTCTTCTAAGGGTGATTGCATGATGCCGATAACTCGTTGACGTGGCGCGCTCGGAAATGATGGATCATTTCTAGCCACACTCAATGCAGGCATCGAGCGACGCGAATCACCGCAACTCCGGAAAGGGAGCACGGATGAGCCCTGAATCGCGCAATCAGATTTCCATGGATCGCGCCCAAAGACTCACGTCAGCCGGTCGCATCAGCAGGGCCTCGCGCACCGACCTGCGGCTGGGGCGCCCGCCAGCCGTCGCCATCATCATGGACGGCAGTCAGCGCACAACGATCGGGGACTTCCGCACCGAGGCATCGGGCGGGCGAATATGCGCCTTTGACACGATCGCCGGGCCATCGGACGCGGAGTACGCCACCTCCTGCCCACATCTTCTCACGAAAATCAGCGCCCGCCCGCAGAGTGTCCGTTTACCGCGAGCTGGCCAGCGCGATGTCTTGGCTCGGCGCACGGAGCCGCTGAACCAGTGGGGAGGCATGCGCTGGAGTGCGAGCCGAAACTGTGGAATCGGTCATCCACGCTCTAGGAAAGGCGCGGAAGAAAATGCATCAAACACCACTTTGACGGTGATGTGGGTGAATTACGGGGTCGCGGAATGCGGATGCGCAAAGCGCCTGATCGCGTGCAGATGTCGTTGCGGGGCGTTTGTCGCCGCGAAGTGGGGTGAATGGAGCGGACTTTGCTCGCCATCCATTCAGCCTGATGTTCCTGATGTTGATTTGATGATTCGACCTGGGGAGCAGAGGCTCTCGCGAACTAAGGGCTGTGGCAGATATCATGCGTATTCATGTTTACTTCCCTGCCGTGGCCGACTTTGACTGCGAGTACGTCAGGGGACTGTCTTCTGAATACGCCGGGCGGAGCGTTTTGGCGGCGCTCAGACCTGGTGGCTGGTGGGGTTGGCGTTTAGGGCCTCGTGGCTGAGTCGTCCAGTTTCTACTGTTCATCCGCGCCCCTCTACGCCGTCTGGGCGTGTGTTTTGCGCTCCACTTCCGCCGCTCCGCGTGTGTTTCCACGCACGCTCCATGTTAGCTCCACATGAAGCTTCAGAATGCTTCAGGCTGTATGTGTCTTTTCTCGACTTCCCGGTGTCTTTGGAGTGGGAGGAGGTGAGAAGGTGCTCGTGCAGGTGCTCACCTGCGCTCGAGGCTCTGCTCGTCTTGCGCCCGCGGCGTCGCTTTGACGAGAAATAAGCGTCGAGACAACTGCAGTAACCGCAAGTAGGCCAAGCCAAGCTCTATACTGAACCAGCTGTGCCGCGCGTACAACTGCCATCCATACGGTGGCATGCCCAGACTGTACATGGGATTGACCAAGGATACAGCCTGGAATCATCGCGAGCGTGTATTTTTCCATGACATTCGTGGTCGACGCCAGTTCCGTATTGACTGGGCAGTCTGAACGCTGACAGGAGGGAAGCACAGGGGAATGATGATGACTTTCACTCGCTCGAGCAGCTGAGCACCGTACTGGACGGGCCTCAAACCAAGCAGCGATCTTCTCGCAGGCCGTTCTTCGCAGAGGCCAATGCGCCTTAGAAGGTACACCCAGCTAATAGGTCAGCTAAAAGCGATGAAACAACGAAAACAGAAAATGAAGAGCGGCAGTCCCGAGGATGCCCACGAGGGTAACAATTGTTTGCTCGCGCAGTCGGCGCACAGGCCGAAAAGCTTCAATCGAGTGCTCAATCCGGGTAATCAAAAGGTGTCTGTGCAACCGTGAAACCTAATTTTCGGGTTCTTCAACACCCAAATCCTCGGCTGCCCTGGCACCAGGCACAACCAGTGGTGATGTGTGGAGTATCGCAATTTGCGATACAGGGCCTTCGCCTCGCTGGAGCGCAGGACGTCATTCTGATGGTCTTCGTGCCACGCCGGTTGCGATAACCGTCGCCAAGCCGATCTTGGTGCCCGTTGAGGTCAGGTCCGAAGACCTCTCTGCGCGCTGCGAAGTCGCGTGCGCTCACTGAGGTTGTCGAAAACCGTCTGGCGTTGCTTTTGGTCATTCGCTGCATGGCGATCCCCTCATTGACGAGGCCTATGTTCCTTTTCGTTTCCCAGCCGCGCGCGGTGGGTGTGGCGTGGGCCCCCGTCCGTGCGCGAGTTCGGATGATCAGGCGGGTGGATAGAGGTGCGCATCCTCTGCTCGCGGCGTGAAGTATCGCAGGCCCTGGATTCCGTATCCA
>BNJU01001881.1_pt1 | contig 73774 bp, 129 predicted proteins | sample 8539281 | NCBI WGS metagenome assembly BNJU01 (sample SAMD00202456, study PRJDB9452) | human saliva metagenome | isolation source: human saliva | place: Japan
AGGTTGTACAATGACTTAGCGATGCGGAGTGAGTATTGTGTTTTTAATAAGTCAATGATTGTCTAAACACAGAGATATTTAGTGGTTATAACTAGTTCCACTTCTTCCCATTCCGAACAGAGAAGTTGCTAAGCCCAATCGTGCTGATGGTACTGCGTGTGCGGGAGTAGGTAGCCGCTATTTTAAGAGAGAGTGGTGTGATTACGCGGCGATCACACCCAATTTCGTTTTTATGCACTTTGTAAAGCAGCCATATTGCATACGGCATACCGCGTTTACCAGAATGCCGCGTACAGCTGGCGTGCCGCAAATAGCACATCCAAGGCAAACGGCATACATACGAGGATATGATGATAGTGATGGAGCCGATGCGGCTTTGTCACCCTATCGTCGTTTATACGCCTGCCGGATGAAGGTGCTGCCCCATCTCCCCTTTGTTGAGTATTGATACCAATTATCGTTCCTTTGCGGAATGAACCAGTAGTGGTCACAGCCTGGACCAGTAGTGGTTACCTTTGTTACCACTACTGCTTTGTGTCGTGACCAGTAGTGCTTGCTTCGGCGACCAGTACCCGTTTGGGGTGGGTGGTATGGGCCTGGGCTTGTGTTTCCTCATCTACGCCATCGCGTGAGGCCGTCGTCGGGAGGGAAGAGCCATCCTCTCGGTAGGATGATAGTCCGAGAGAGACAGCACGCGCCTGGGATGGAAGTCCCATAGGCGCATGTGTGTGCTTTTAATGGAAGGAGGATGGGAGAGATGCTGAGGGCAGCTTGCCTGCTATTCGCCCTTTCTGGGAGAGAGAGAGGAGGCACCCATTGGTATTATGTTGCGTGTGGCAGGTCACACCGAGGTAGCGCTCCAGAGCATTGTTGGTGAGACGGGCATTCTATATCTTTGGGAGTATATGTAGGCACAGCGCTCGGAGAGGTGAAGGCAGCCTCTTCTGCCCAAGTCTTCTCGGAGATCTCTGCAGGCGGTCGGCTGTGGGACACGCTGTCATGGTGAAGAAGATGCGACTGGGATCCAGGTCATCCGGAAGGGAGATTGTTCACCCACGCCTGCAGCTCTTCGGGTAGGAAGACGAGTGTCGCGAGGTCTGCACCGATGCGTCTTGATGAGTGGTCATGATGTGCTGGCTATAGTTCTTGGGGAAGTCGCTACAGAAGGATATTTCCACTCTGATGTAGGTGCGCATATCGTTCGAAGCTAGCCTCTTCGAGGCGTAGATAGCCATCTTGGGATGCTATTCTTTCCGCTGCGACGCCACGTGAAGTACACGGTTTTGCTTCATTGAAAGGGTAGAGGCCGTTGGAATAAGCTCTTTCCGAGCGTAAAAGGTAGCCCCTTTTTATAGTGGTGGTATGGAGTGGGATTGTAGGGCCGAATCTACCGTCTTTGAGGCTCAGCTGGTGGATATCTTCGGGAAGTTGGGACAGCCCACCTTGCAGCGGAAATACTGGAGGTGCTAGTTTTACGGCTCGCCTTCACCGAGCAGACCAAGACCGATAACTACTGTACATCACCCTTAAATTAGATTTTGACGATCCACGATGAAGACTCCACTGTCTCGCCCTGAGCGCGCCAGCTCACAGGCACCTGCGTGGGCAGGACAGCATCTGCCCGCCGACCTGTTCGTCATCTTGAAGGTGCTCGAAGTGACAGCACGCCTACGACAGGAGTAAGTGCGATCAACCCGCTGGGTGCCCCTGCCAAGAAGCTCCCTCTTACGATTAGTTCACAGGACTCTACCTCCTCGCGCCATCACGCAGGTCAAGGACGCCTGGCGCCTGTGCCTGCTGTGCAGATGAAGTCCAGCTACGGCGCTTTCCTGTGAGATCTCGTCCGTGGCTTCTAAGCAACACGGTCTACATGGTTGACGGAGTTCGTGACGAACGCTCTACGCTGAACCCCATCCCTTAGGTGACCCCTACAATGTCGATCAGACTGGAGGTGCCCAAGGGCCCCTGCCTGGTGCCTACGCTGCTACGGGTGGCGTCGTGAACGTCACGCCGCGCACTCACGGAGAAGTTTATGCTGGTGCCCATGTCCGTGGCTCCTCTGGGCCAGCCTGACCTGGGTGCGCATGTCGGGGAAAGATCTCTGATGGTCTGCACTTCACGCTGGCATTTCTCTGCGGCGCTATGGCGCTCCACGAATGATAAGAACCGCTCGCTCTTCGCCGCGCCCAGCTACGAAGGGCATCCACAGCTCATCCTGCGCCTCGAAGGTCGTAATGACTTCTACGGCACTGATACGGGTCTCCCCCGTCATGGAGGTTGGCGTATCGAGCGATGATAAGCTCTACCTCAAGCAGCGGGTGAATTGCTCTCCAGGTCTCCGCTAATGGCGCTACAACGATGCTCGGACTTCATGTACAACCGCGCCCACAATGGTGTAGCTCTCAAGCCACCGCCTGCCCCTCAGGCTGGAAGCTCTCCACCACGTGTCCGGCGCTCACGATGATATCGACTACTTTAGCACGGAGGAGCTGACCCATCCTACGAGCGCTACGTGGCTGCAATGAAGTACGGCTACCATAATGAAGATGAAGACGGGAATAAGACGTACCACGATCCGGATCACGTCCAGTTCCACCTTCCCTGCGCTTCGAGCACATCGCTAAGACGCTGCAATGCCACCTGACGGGTAGCCCTCGGCTCGGTGAAGAATAACCTGCGCTTTGCTCATAGCACCACCCCCGCATGCAGCGTACCAATTTACAGGACAAGTGACGGACGTGCAGGGTGGAGGTCGTACCTTCAACAGTGATGAGATGCCATTTACCGGAGAACACGACCTACAAACCCCAGCTTCAATGGGCACATCAAGACATCGAGACACTCTAAGGCCCCGCTCAGCACACGTGGGTCCAGCATGGTCACGCCCTAACGCCTTTGAGTTCTCGGACGAAGGCCATGGCTGCGATCCGCTAAGATCACTACAGCTATCATGTATGCCTCGGGGCTTGAGATCATGATGGAAGCAGCTGATGATATCGCTCGTGATAAGTATGACAAGAGTTCGACGACGCCATCAGCTATCGCCTGGTCTGGTCTACATCAGCCCATCGAGGCGCTCTCCTTCATACGTCGCTGGCAGTTTTATATCCCCGACAAGACGACTACGCTGGATACGAACGTCGCGCTTTCTACGATAAGGATGTGCTTGATCACGGGTCGCCGTGGTGGTGCTTACTCGGATCCCTCAGCCGCCGCCAGTTCGAGGTCGGCACTCACGCTCTGATGTGTGCCCAGCTCAATCTTTCCGCTTATCATATCCATGGGCACAACGGAGCTTGGAGCGTACCGGTGACAGACAGGAGAACGGCAAGCCCGCGCTTGCATCGTGGTTTGTGTGGTGCTACTGAGGGTAATGGCTTGAAACGGATCTGACCCATCGCCCCGTGGCTAGTCTTGAGCTGGTCGTCATTGCGCTATACGATATCCACGTAGCCGATGCCAGGAAACAGCGTAGACTAAGCACAGAACCCGTATGATGGTATCGCCTATGAGTTGGGCACCGCAAGCAGTTCTTCACCTATGGAACTATGCCCAGCGGGCGCTCCGCAACCTCCGCTGAACTATAGCCCGAGCTACAGCGATGCGATGTACTACAACGTAGCGCAGTCGCGGGACCTTCCCTGTTTATACGCAGTTTGACCTCGGCGCTTCCTATCGCCCGCCCGCAGGTCGGTATCGCTGCACAGGTGCGTAATGTCCTCAATGCAAAGAACTACACCTCGGTGCTGAACGGTACGCCTTCCCAACGAGCTCAGTACTAATGCGCTGGTGACGCTGAGCTGCCGTGCGTAGTCGCTACAGTAAATATTCGATGAGATAGCCCCGCTCATAGACGAAGTGACGTCTGTGGCGGGGCTTTCTTTTGTCTTTGGGTAGGGGAAGAGGGCTTGTGCGTAAGGCGGTACGACAGCTCTGGGGCGAAGCTGTAGGTTCGGGGCAAAAGCAGTCGTGTTTGAGGCTGTTGCAGAGTCCTGTCCTCTATTTAGAGGGCTATGGCACGCACGCCCAGCGCTCCCTGGATACACCTCTCCGATGCGATGATGCAAGTTTCTTCGCTTTATCGCGCGACCTCTTATCCAGCGAAGGGAAAAGCATCCTTCTCGTGAAGAAAAAGCACTTTCACGTAGTGGCACTTTCTATCTATGTACGTAGTCTTGAAGACCAGGCACGCAAATTCAAATATCCACGTACAGATATTAGATTCACGTAATGTAGTCCAAACTTATCTGCCACTGTCCGCAACTTTTATCCCTACGCGGAGCAACAACTTAATAGGTCACATCACAAAGCCATAGCTTTCTTCGCCATCCCATATAGCTCTCCACCGCACCATATACCCATTATGAGACCCATTCTAAACAAGAGGTGGCTCTGGCAATGGTCCTACGTATGAATTAGCCCCACGTAGCGTGTGTATCTATGGTACACTACGGGGCGCTTTACGTTACTCTATAGAGAGGAGGTGGAGACGACTGCACGACAGAATCCAGTTCGATGGAAAGCAGTATCTTTAATCACTTTTTGAACTACCTTGGATGGGGTGAAGCCGTACTCGGCCCGCCCCTCCCGACGAATATATAAATAGACGCCGTATGATCCAAAGTTCCCTGAATACGATAGCTCCAGCTCGGGAATCAATCAGAAGGTCCTAGACCAATGGCAGGAGGCAGACCTTCGCCCGTAGCCCTTGCTCCCTGCGTGAAGGTGCACCTCCTTCGTCTTCTACGAAGCGCCCTCCTCCGCCAACTGGGATGCCAGGTATTCACCACGTCAGCGGCACGCTCGATCAAGGATATCTCTGTCGGTACAAGACGATGAAGGCTTCCGTGTCGACCGCAAGGCCGGCTGGGATACCCATGGTCTGCCCGTAGAGCTCGGTGTCGAGAAAGCCCTCGGTATCACCAAGGAGTGACATCGGCAAGAAGATCAGCGTCGACGAATCACAACGCCGCCTGTCGCCGTGAGGTGATGAAGCACACTCACGAGTGGGAGTGAGCTCACTGCCTCATGGGGTACTGGGTGACATGGAGCACCCCTATATCACCTACGACAACTCGCTATATAGAGACCCTCTGGTATCTGCTCAGCCAGATCTACAAGAAGCGGGCTCTCTACAAGGGCTATACCATACAGCCTCATTCCCCCGCCGCAGGCACAGGGCTCAGCACCCACGAGCTCAACCAGCCCGGATGCTATAGAGATGTGCAAGGATACGACCTGTGTGGCATAGTTCCGCATCCTCGAGCCTAAGGCCGAACTCCTAGGGCACGGCGACCCCGTCTTCCTCGCTTGACGACGACCCCTGGACGCCCTCGAACACCGCCCTCTGTGTCGGCCCTGAGATCGACTACGTGCGCTGTCCGCCCTTCAACCCCCTACACCGGAAGCCCCATCACCGCTGTCGGCTCGTGCACCACTACACCCTCTTCAGCAAGGGACCACGAAGGTCAGGAAGCCTGGAGCACATCAGCCTGAGATAAGAAGCCCCTACCCTCGTCGTCGCCGAATGGAAGGAAGGAACTCGTAGGGCATGCGCCATGAGCAACTACTGCCCTGGATGCGCCCCGACGGTGATGCGTTCCGTGTCATCGCAGGACTTCGTCACCACCGTCGACGGTACGGGGATCGTGCATATAGCACCGACTCGGGGCAGACGACAACAAGGTCGCTAAGGCAAGCGGTATCGCTGCTCACCGTCCCAGATAGTGATGGCAATCTCGTCCTATGGTCGACATGCGCTCTCTTCCGTCTGGAGGACTTAGATCCGAGCTTCGTCAGCGACTTCGTCGATGTCGAGCTATACGGGCTATGCAGGTCGCTACGTCAAGAACGCTTACGACGATAGCCTCACCGAGGCAGATGAGACCTGACGGTAACAATAGCTATGTAGCTCGAAGCAGGAGGGTCGTGCCTTCAAGATAGAGAAGTACGTCCACTCCTACCCCCACTGCTGGCGTACCGACAAGCCTGTACTTTACTACCCGCTCGACAGCTGGTTCATCCGCACCACCGCCTGTCGTGAGGAGATGATGCGCCTGAACGATACGATCAACTGGAAGCCTGAGAGCACCGGCACAGGACGCTTCGGTAAGTGGCTGGAGAACCTACAGACTGGAAACCCTCTCCCGTAGTCGCTACTGGGGACACCACTGCCCATCTGGCGCACCGAGGACGGTCGTGAAGAGCTGTGTATATCATCCGTCGAAGAGCTCTACCAAGCTATCGAACAGTCCGTCAGCGCAGGGCTGATGAAGGAGAACCCTTGGAAGGACTTCACCCCTGGGTCTCTACACTAGTGAGAACCACGACAAGATCGATCTGCACCGTCCCCTGTATCAGATGATATCATCTTAGTTCGCCTCGGGTAAGCTGATGTACCGTGAGACGGACCTGATCGACGTGTGGTTCGGACTCGAGCTATGCTGTTCGCTCAGCCACACTACCCTTCGAGAATAAGGAACTCCTCGATAGTGGTCGCGCCTTCCAGCAGACTTCATCGCCGAGGGGTAGACCAGACAAGAGGATGGTTCTTACGCTTCATGCCATCGCCACGATGGTACGAGGGACGAACAGCTTCAAGGCAGTCATCTCTAACGGCCTTGTGCTGATAAGAACGGGAACAAGATGAGCAAGCGCCTTGGCAACGCTGTCGATCCCTTCGAGACCATAGCAGAAGTATGGCCCGATCCCTGCGCTGGTACATGATCAGCAACTCGTCGCCTTGGGACAACTCTCAAGTTTGACGTCGAGGGCATCGACGAGGTACGTCAAGTTCTTTTGCTACGCTCTACAATACCTACTACAGTTCTTCGCCTCTGCATGCCAACCTCGATACCTTCTGACCCGACGTGCAAGCGAAGAGATCTCACTAGGAGCGACCAGAGATCGACCGCTGATCCTCTCTACCCTCAATAGCTTCATACTGAGGTTGACAGCGACCCAGAGGACTACGAGCCTACTCGGCTGCCTCGTGCCATCGGGGACTGTATCGGAGCAACTGAGCAACTGGTACGTGCGTCTCTCCCGTCGCCGCTTCTGGGCTGGGGAGATGACACAGATAAGCTCTCCGCCTACCAGACACTCTACCGCCGTCTGGTCACCGTAGCTAAGCCTCAGCGGCGCCTATAGCGCCCTTCTACGCCGACCAGCCTCTACCGAGACCTCGTGAGTCGTGGGACCAACGCTACCGAGCACTCAGCATCTGGCGGATTTCCCAGGCGGACCGCAGTGAGATCAACGAGCTCTGGAGCGAGTATGCACCTGGCACAGAGCATCTGCTCCATGGTCCCTTGCCCCTGAGACGTAGCAAACATCAAGGTGCGTCAGCCTCTGCAACGCCTCATGATCCCCGTGACAAGTGAAGAGGATCATCAGGCTATCCTGCCCGTCGTACCGCTGATCCTCAGTGAGGTGAACCTCAAGGAACTGCAGTTCGTCACCGACGGCGAAGGCATCCTCGTCAAGCGCATCAAGCCCGACTTCAAGAAGCTTGGCCCCCGCCACGGCAAGATCGCGAAGTCCATCGCATTAGTAGTAGCAGAGCTGTCCCAGGATGAGATCGCTACCATCGAGCGTGCAGGGGTCAGATCGACCACTGTCAGAGGGTAGCCCCGTGACCATCCTCAGGGATGACGTCGAGATTCACTCAGAGGATATCCCAGGCTGGCTAGTCGCTAACGAGGGCATCGCTGACCATAGCGTCTGACATCACCATCACCGACGAACTCCGTCTCGAAGCGTAGCGGCTCGTGAGCTGGTCAACGTATACAGAATCTGCGCAAGCAGTCGGGCTGAGGTCAGTGACAAGGCACGCCTCACCCTACCCGGAAGACGAGGAACTCCATCGAGTCCTCACGGTATATGGCTCTACATTACAGTGAAGTGCAGGCCATCTCCATCGAGGAGAAGAGCGCCTTCACCCCGACGCTGGAGTCTGATCTGGACGAGCGCCTCGTCCCCGTTTATATCGAGAAAGCTATCTCATCATCACGGTGTAGGGGATGTACACCGCCCCACACTCCTCTACAGACTACTATACAATGAGCAACCAGAAAACCTCCTACACAGACGAGAGAGCTACAGGAGTTCCGTGACTTGATCTTGCACAAGCTCGACCAGGCTATCTCATGCGATTACGACCTCCTGAGAGAAAGCGCTACAGACCGTGCAAGCAACGATGTATCCGACACCCAGCCTACCTTTAAAGCTGTTCATGAGGGCGCTGCTCCCTCTCCAAGGAGAAGTTGGTCGTCATGGCCGAGCGATCTACTCGAAGTTCATCCACAACCTCCAGGCGGCACTGCGTCGCATCGAGAATAAGACCTACGGCATCTGCCGAGAGACAGGTAAGCTCATCCCCAAGGAGCGCCTGCGTGCTGTCCCCTCATGCTACCTCTCCATCGAAGCTAAGCTCAGGAGAAGAAGTGTCTACTGCAAGCGAAGAAGCAAGCCCCACAGACTGATGACAAGAAGCACTAAGACAGCGCTCGACGGGAGGCTTAGTCCTCCTACTGCTCCTCATAGACCAGGTGATTTCGAAGATCTGGGTCAAGACCTCGATGTGTAGAGGGGAGATGCACCAGATCACCGTGGTTCAAGATCTCACTTTGTCGAGAACGAACGGGATGGCTCATGAGCATTACGTTCGGGAGCAAGCTCCTTCGACCCTCTTCCGCATCATCGCTATGCAGGGGTCTCATCACGGGGCTCGATCCGGACGGGCGCTTCCCGGCTTCTGCCTGACCTCGGGCTTGTCACAGCCGGGGCTAGGCACGTCATCGACCGCCCTTCTACGGGAGATCTTTCACCTCCAGCCACGGGGCAGTAGCACAGCTCGTCCCCTGGGGCGAGGGCTACGGCCCTTCTTCCACGGCAAGGTCGTCGATACTAGCTCTACTTCCCACCATCGAGACGACTCCACCCTGAGTGGAGTCCTCTTCACGCTGGAGAGCCTTATCTTCTTCAGCCCCATCTTCAACTTCGCTGACTCCTGCATCTCCGCAGGTGTGGCGCTCCCGTCTTTCAGTTATCGCCGCACGTTCTCCGCGCACGGCGCTGGATACCCTCTTCCTCACGGGACAAGGATACTACGACGGAGACGGACAGGAGGAATAGCTTTAGCCGTCTTGCACTATGTCGTCTCGCTTCACCCTGCCCGCCTCAGCCTACTGAAGGCCCCTTCGCTGGCGCTCTCCGTCGGGGAGGCCCGTGGTGGCTCTAAGGGCGGAAGCAGATTGACCAAGACGGTCAAGCGAACCTCCGCTCGAGATGCTCACGGCAGAGCCTTCAACCAGCGAGGCCTGAGGAGCTCGCTATCAGGGCTTCCGCCATCCTCAGCCGCTATGGCTATACGCCGGGCCGACCGGGATAGCTCGCTCGTCTGGTACGCCGGACGCCATCAGATCGTCGAGTATCAGAAGCTTCCCATGAGCACGCTGCTCTGGTGCTGAGTCCCGCCAAGCGACGCTACAGGTACGTGTCGATAGCTCTCGACCGCATCGAGCGACGTCGCAGCCCGGGCGGTGCACGATATTGACTCCTCGGTGAACCTCCTGCGCGAGTGAAGTCAGCCACCGTAGAGCCATGTCGAGCGCTCCTTCGCTCGAGCCCAGCGTCAGCTATACGGGCGGTACGGAGCCCGCTCATCGTCCGTGTGTTGGGCATCTCCTCCGCACTTCAGCGCTCCAGCCCGCCTGCAGTATGCAGACCTACGCAGCAAAGCTGAGACCCCTTCCCTCCCTACATCCTGGCCTCAAACCCGTCGCCATCACCATACCCAGTGGTAAGACGATGCGTGTGGCTTATGGGTTGTTGCGGTGGTCGCCTGCCGAAGAGCAAGTGAGCCTGCTCGTCGTCGTATAGCTTCAGCCTTGTCCGCTATACGGGTGTTGCTCCCGATTTACACCCACTCCAGCCGATGAGCCTCAGCCTGGATGAGCTCACATGAGCTCTCTGGCGATGAGACTCCGCTACGGCACTTAACCAATTTCATGTCCCTCGCTCCAGCCTCGCTATGCCAGCCATCACCGCTCATGCCGGGTCGCTCACCGGTCCTCATCGAGGAGCGCACGCCAGGGAATCTCATCTAGCTCCTCGCTGTCGAAGGAGCGCAATGATACCCTTTCGGGTACCATACATCTCATTTCCCCACTTGCCCCTGAGCGATAAGCACTCTTGGAGGCTGAGAGCCCCACCCTCCACAGCAGGAACTCAACAGCCACACGGCTGGACGCTCCAGCCCCATCCGACGATGCGGCGGTAGCCGATCAGCATCCACACAACAAGCATATCACCATAGCACTATGTCACGAATCATCAGTACGCTCGCTTTGCTCCCAGTCTACGTGAGCATGTGGCCATCGGCGGTGTCCGCACAGCCTCTTCTGTTATAACCATCTCTTCGCGTAAGGCTCACGGCGGTGAGCTCCTTCGCGTATCGAGGACATGGATAGCGCTTCGTCCTGGGCGGAGGCTTATATCATCGAGGCCCGAGTGGCTCGGTATCCGCTTCGACGAAGGTGTGAGCTATGGTGGGACTGCGGCCCCTATCGTCAGAGCGAGCGTGATATCTATACGTCCAGCAGCCTCGGCTGCAGGCAAGGCTTATATTGCCTCTGACACGCCTGAGGAACTGGAGGAGAAGCGTAAGACGGTATGAACTTCCAGTACGACGCTACGACCCGCACCGATGCGCACCCGCTCGTCCTGCCACGAGGAGGTCGATGCCTCATCGCAGGCGGTGCGCAGTATGTCGTCCGCCTCGCCTGATGTAGAGGTCGAGGTCGACGATGATCCGTGGTCGCGTGACCTTCAATAGCTCCGTCCTCGATGACAAGGTGCTCTGCCAAGAGTGCTGACGACCCGCCTACCTACCATCCGGGCGAACACGCCGACGACCATCCGATGCGTATCACCCACGTCATCCGTGGCGAAGAGTGGCTCAGCTACCGCTGCACGTGCTTCTCTACGAAGCCTTCGGCTGGCGTGACACGACGCCCCGCCCGCTCACTTGGCACCCTCCTCGCCTGAGGGCAACGGTAAGCTCAGCGCGTGACGGCGATCGTCTTGGCTTCCTGTCTCCCTGCGCTGGGTCGATCCCAAGACGGTGAGGTGTCCTCTGGCTACCGCGAGAGCGGTTACCTCCCGGAGGCTGTCGTGAACTCTGTCGCACCTCGGCTGGAACCCCGGTACGACCACGAGGAAGTTAAGGAGGCGGTGAGCCGCTATTTCCGTATCGAGTAGTGCAGCAGCACAAGCGCTAAGTTCGACTACTACGAGAAGGGCAAGTGAACTCAACCATCACTATATCCAGGTCTCCAGCAATGAGCGTCTGCCCCTCCCGCGCCCCAGCCTCGAAGCTGCAGGCATCAACCCCGACCCGACTATGTAGCCGCGCCATCGCCCGACGAAGAGCCCTGCAGACGCTCCCGAGCTGAGGCAGATATCTACTCTTCACCGCCCCACGGCTACGATGAGAAGACGGTAAAGCTTAAGGAACACAGCAGCCCCGCTCACCGAGCTGCACCCTCGCCACCCAGCCAAGAACCTCCCCAGCGAACAACCGAAGAGGCGTCAAGGCTGACAGAAACGGCTACGGCCCGGTGCGGTGATGAACCCTCCCTGGCAACTCGCCCAGCGTCGGCCCCACCTCTTTGATATCACCGCACCACTCGGCCGGATATACTCCACCGTCCGCAGCGTGCCACAAGTCCCCAATGGCTACACCACCGCACGAATCCATAGCGCTGGCATAGCAGCCTCGGCGCTGCTCCCATCACCTTCCACCGGAAGGCTCGTCTCATCATCGAGGGGCTGGAGACCCCAGCGCCTCAAGGCCCCACGGCGGATCGCCCGCAGTGGTTCCACGCCCCATCGCTGGGAGAGCCCGAGGCCGTCCGCCCGGAGTATGGCGCAAGACGCACCCCAGCATCAGATCCTGCCCCTCTTCAGCCCCTCGCCATGAGGTGCCCGACCAGCTTGGGCAGATGTCGGCCACGCCCGGATCGCCCTCATCGGTACGCCGCTCGATCTGCACAATTTCGGTAGCCATTCAACAAGCACGACCCTGCCCCACGATACCAGCGAGCGGCGCACGCCCACCCACCCAACCCCGGCGACCCGCCCCCGACCAGCTCTCTTCCAGCTACGGAGGCTGGTACCTGCAACGCGCACCTCTTCCGCCGTCTCTACATGCAGGACCAGGCTCACCACGCTTCTCTCGAGCACGGTGTCGAGTCGGTCAAGGTCAAGGATACGCGCCGACCGCGTCGAGGAGATCGCCCTGCAGCGAAGGATATCCGCAGCGGACATCTCCCGTCGCCCCTTGCCAATGAAGCTCATACCGAGGACAAGCCATCCTCCGCCTCACCTCAATGAGGAGGCCCCATGACCTCGCCTAGTCTTGTAACCGCATGAGATCCGAGGAACACCTAAGTGCTACCTAGTCGGGCATCAAGCGCCCATCCATCCGCCTCTGAGCATGAAACGAAGGGTCCGTCTGAGCACAGCCAACATCATCATCGACCTTCGGCCCTCTCCCGGCAACGCAATGCTGGCGGCACGAGGCGGTGGAATCCGCAAGAGCGTCACAATACGCCTGAGGCCGGATAGGCATCCCCTTCTTCTGCCCAGATCCGCAAACACCGTGAAGTCAGAGCTGGTCGCTATTCGCTTCATCTTCACGATCAAGCAGCCTCAGCCCTCCACGCTTCTCCGAGGAAGAGTACACTTGAGGCACGTACCAAGCCATTTAAGAGAAGAGTGGTGCTACGGCAGCCATCCTCAGCGATATCCTCCCAGCGAATAAGCCCTATATATATATAGTAGCCCTGAAGGTCATCCTTCGGGGCGCTGCTTTGGGTGGAGAAGAGGAACAACTGCTGGGAGATTTGTCGGCAAGGGTGGCTTTGAATGGAAAAACTTTACGACTATGATGCGAGAGAAGTTCGTACCCTGCACCTCTTTATTCAGCGGAGGGAAAAGGCTCGTCTTTGCGGAAGGGAAAAGCGCTTTCACGTAGTGGTTTCTCCTGCATCTATGTACGTAGTCTTAAAGACCAGGCACGTAAATCCCAATATCCACGTACGTAGATCTTAGAGCCACATACGTAGTCCAAACTTATCTTCCACTGTCCATAACTTTTATCCCTACGTGGAGCACCAGTCTCAGCAGTGGTCGCGTGCTCTGACCACTGGCTGGTTGCTTTCTCGCCCTCGCGGCATGGCTCTGTGCCATAGCCTTCGGAAGCCTCTCTGAGGAGGCGAGAGAATATGGGCGCAGGAGCAAATGCGGTGCATGTAATGCAAAGGGTATCGAAGCTTCCTTTACCTACTGCGTAGAGTACTTAGGCGGGAGTCTGTGCCCACAGAACCAGTGAAGTAGTGGCAACATGTAGATGGGGTAGGTGAGCACTACAATCCGCTGTGAGTGCCACCCTTTTTGTCACGGCTCTGAAGAGGCAATTATTTTAGGATATCATGCACGAGGGAATTTTGACGATGTTCGGCAGCTCACCTAGCACGTGAATTTTATTTAGCCCGAGCTTTTGGAGTGTATAAAAAGGAAATCCATACATTTGACAACGATAGAGCACGCCAATCGAAGGTGTAGCGTCGCGAGCCCAATGTACGCCATGGAGTGGTCCCTGCAGTATGAGCTACCCTGACCTCTACTCTGTCACCGGACACCGTCACGATTAAACGATACTGTATGAAGAGATGGCTACACGATACGGAAGAGTGCATCCCTCAGCTGATCCGAGCACCCAGCTCTGTGCCTTGCCTTCGCCCACATCGCCATGCATACACGCAATCACTTGCACACCAAACTGCACATCTGTATGAGACAATCAAAAGTACTTGATTGGGCATGGGCTGGATCCGAGTAGGGACTATTATGATAGGCCTGGTCATTGGGTTTCAGGGGCGACACTCTTAGCCCAGGGTACAACTCAGACCATCCGAGGCAAGGTCCATCGACAGCGGAAGTCTACCTATGGCCTCCGTCTTGGTCGTTGGGACGAAGGTGGGTGTCACGACCAACACCAAGGGTGACTCACCATCAAGCTCTGCTGGCAAGAACCAGCTCCTCATCCCGCTTCGTGAGCTACAAGAGCCAGACCCGTCACGCTGGGGACGTATGGTCATCAAGCTCCAGCCCGAAGCCACCACCCTCGACAATATCGTCGTCACGGGTATAGTCGCCACCGACAAGCGCGCCTCTTCACGGGGGCGAGCGACAAGCTCAAGACCGACAAGGTGAAGATGGCGGTATGGCTGACATCAGCCGCGGTCTCGAAGGAAGTCCGCAGGGGTCTCCGTGCAGAACCTCTCAGGGACCTTCGGTACAGCACCAAAGATCCCGTGCGTGGGGCGACTCGATCATGGGTTCGTCCAAGCCTCTGGGTCGTCGACGGGGTCATCCAGGAGGATGTCGTCGACGTCGGCGCTGATGACCTCAGCTCGGGGGACGCTTACGACTCCTCAGCTCGGCTATCGCAGGCCTCACCGCGACGATATCGAGAGCTTCCAGATCCTCAAGACGGCTCGGCAACGTCCATCCACGGGGCAAAGGCTATGGCAGGGGTCATCGTCATCACGACGAAGAAGGGTCAGCTCGGTGGCAGCTCCTTCTCTACGGGAGTTCACCTCGCGCTCGTCGCCCAGCTACCGCGACTACAATATCATGAACTCGCAGGACCAGATGGAGGTCTACAACGAGATGGAGCGTAAGGGCTGGCTGAACTTCGCCCGCGTCTACAACTACAGCTCCTCGGGTATCTACGGGAAGATGTACCACCTGACGCACGACTACAACCCCACGACGGGGTCTTCGGGCTGGAAGAATCGCGCCTGAGGCTCGTGCTAACTACCTCGCGATGCAGAGATGCGCAATACCAACTGGTTCGGCGAACTCTTCTCTCCCTCCCTCATTCAGAATCACCCACTGAGCTTCTCAGGGGACGAAGAACCTCCAGACCTATGTATCCGTCTCGGCTATGCTCGACCCAGGATGGATGCGTGCCAGCAACGTACGCCGCTACACGGGGAACCTCAACGCTACCTATACCTTCTCACCCAAGCTCTCGGTATCTGCCCTGATCAACCTCTCCTCACGTATGCAGCGTGCTCCAGGTACGGTCACTCAGGATGCTAACGCCACTACTGGTGAGGTGTCACGTGGCTTCGACATCAACCCCTTCTCCTACGCGCTCAGTACGAGGCCGCACGCTCGACCCAATGAGTTCTACACCCGTGACTACGCTCCCTTCAATATCAAGCACGAGCTCGACAACAACTATATCGACCTCGGTGTGAAGGATATCAAGCTCCAGCTCGAGCTGAAGTGGAAGCCCATCAAGGGGCTGACTCTCGCTCTGCTCGGTGCCTACAAGGACTCGGGTACGACGATGGAGAGCATCGTCACGGAGTATGCCAACCGCGCACTCGCTTTCCGCGCTATGCAGGACGCTACCGTACGCAATGGCAACCAGTACCTCCTGGAAGGATCAGGACAAGCCCAACTCACTGCCTGAGACCATCCTCCCTGCAGGGGGCTTCTACAATACGCAGACGCGCACCATGGAGAGCTATGACTTCCGTGCCTCTGCTACGTACAATACGACGCTCAACAACGACCACATCATCAATACCTACCTCGGCTCCGAAGTCAACTCACAGGACCGCGTCTCGCGCTGGATGGACGGCTGGGGTATGCAGTACGACAGTGGCCTGACGCCCTTCTGGGACTACCGCGCCTTCAAGCGCCTCACGGAGAAGAACTGGGATTACTACGGCCTGTCGAAGAGCTTCGGCCGCTCGGTCGCCTTCTTCGCCAATGCCGCCTACTCCTACAAGGCCGCTATACGATCGCTGGGTACGACCCGCTACGAAGGGACGAATAGACTCGGTCGCACGCGCAAGGCTCGCTGGCTCCCCACCTGGAATATCTCGGGTGCATGGAATGCTCACAGCGAAGACTTCTTCGAGAAGCAGCACCTCCTCTCGCACCTGACGCTCAAGGGTTCGTACTCCCTCGTAGGGGTTGCCCCCAGCTGGGTCACCAACTCCCGCGCCATCATCTATAGCCGCGCGGCCTGGAGACCCTCGGCAGGGCAGTCGGAGAACCGTAACTACATCGGTAGCTTCGAGAACGAAGACCTCACCTATGAGAAGAAGCATGAGGCTGAACTTCGGTGTCGATATGGGGTCTGCTGAAGAACCGCCTCAGACATCGCTGCTGACATCTACTGGCGTAACAACTTCGACCTCATCGGTGCTGCCCTATACCATCGGGGGGACTCGCTGGGGCAACGTCGCTTCGATGAAGAGCCACGGCTTCGAGCTCTCCGTCTCGACGAAGAATATCCAGTCGAAGGACTTTAGCTGGACGACGGACTTCATCTTCGGCTCGACCTTCAATAAGGTCACTGACTCGATACGAAGCGCAATATGTTCAACTTTCCTCACCGGTAACGGCTTCGCTCGTCAGGGGCTATCCCGTACGTTCGCTCTTCTCGATCCCTTCACGGGGCTCGATGATGAGGGCTTCCCCACCTTTATGGTCAATGGGAAGAAGTCACGCGTCGCAACTATCGTGATATCAACTTCCAGCAGGTCGATGATCTGGACTTCCTCAGTATGAGGGTTCGTCAGAGCCTACCTACAATGGTAGCTAGGAATATCTTCACGTTCAAGAACTTCAAGCTGAACGTCTTCATCACCTGCTCGGGTGGTAAGCTCCGCCTGGATCGCTCCCTTCTATGCTGCCTATTCCGACCTCTGGGCTACGCCTAAGGAATACCGCAATCGCTGGACGACCCTCGGAGATGAGCGCAAGACGGATATCCCTGTCATCGCCTCGGTACGCGACCACTACAGCTACTCCAACCTCGGTACGGGCTATGCAGCCTACAACTACTCTACGGCTCGTGTCGCTGATGGTAGCTTCGTCCGCCTCAAGGAGGTCTCACTGACCTATACGCTGCCTACGTCACTCGTCAAGCGTCTGGGCTTCCTCAAGAGTGCTTCCTTCAAGGTGCAGGCCACGAACCTCGCTCTGCTGTACGCCGATAAGAGCTCTATGGCCAAGACCCTGAGTTCTTCCGCTCGGGTGGGGTAGCTGCTCCGCTGCCTAAGCAGGTCACGGCTACAGTGCACATTGGCTTCTAATCATGCAGTAGGATCATGTACTATGAAACGACTATATAGAATGGCTGGCCTCTGCCTCTGGCGAGGCGCCCTCGGTAGCTGCAATCGCTACCTGGATACTATGCCCGATACTCGTACAGAGCTCAACCGCGCTGACGAGATCGAGCGCCTCCTCGTCTCGGCTTATCGACGCTCCTGCCCGTGGACTACGGAGAACCGTACTGACAACGTCGAGGACAGCAGCCGCCTCTTCGAGGATAATCATATTGGCAATCACGAAGCCTTCTTCTGGGAACCCCTCCAGCGGAACGGCTGGGACGATGAGACGAACTTCTGGAGCACCTGCACAGTATGTCGGTACTGCCAACCCAAGCTCTGAAGTCCATCGAGAACTCGGCAGCTAAGGAGCTGGAGTCCGCCCGCGGTGAGCGCTCCTCTGCCGTGCCTGCCTACCAACTTCATTTGGGTCAATGTCTTTCGGTCAGGCCTACAACGGCCGCACCAGCGACAAGGATCTCGGTATCCTTGCCCACGAAGCCGAGACGAAGCTCAAGCGTGCCGTACCCGCCTCTCTGTGGCGAGGGTCTACGAGCTCATCGCTAAGGACATCGAGGAGGGTATTCCCTTGATCAATGACGACCGCTACAGCAAGCCCATCTTCCACTTCACGACGCGAGCTGCGAGGCCTTCGCCACGCAGTTCTACCTCTACTACGAGAAGTGGGACAAGGCCAGCAGTATGCTGACGAAGTGCTCGATTGCTGGTGCCGTCTCCAACCTGCGTGACATGTCGAGTACGACAAGCTGACCAACGCCGATGAGATCTGTCCATGCCTATATCCGCGATGACGAGCCTGCTCCCATGCTCATCGTCACCCGCTCGCTCTGGGTACGTGCGCTGACGTCCTACCGCTATGCATCACACGGGCATGTCACTCGACGCAGACCTATCGTAGCCCAGGCTACGTGGGAGGCTACTTCCCCAGTCTACGACCCGCCTCTTTCGGCTCGAACAATGGCTGCACTCACTACCCCAAAGTGTCGTGACTCTTCGAGATCACCAGACGTCGTAACCCACGGGTCAGCCCCACGTCGTGGCGCTTCCGCTTCACGGTGGACCGCGTCCTCTTGTGGAAGCTGAGGCCCGCGTGATGCTCTCGACTTCGACGAGTGCTGCGGCGACCTCTCCGCGGGTACGTCTCCCAAAGAAGGACGAGGCTGCTACAGCTCAGCAGATCTCGACTACTGCAACGTCGTCATCAATCCCACCGATCCCGACGATGTACGCGAGGGCAATGATCCGCAAGCGAGAGACGGTCTCAAGCCTGCATCCTAGGTTCGACATCGCTGCAGGTATGCAGACGAGATATGATGCACCGTCCTCCATGCCCGCCGTATCCTCAGTATGCGACGATGGTACGCGCTGGGATGATATCAAGCGCTACGGCATCGAGATCACCCACAAGCTCTACACGGGCGAGACGATGACGCTCAAGACCGACGACCATCGCCGTGCCCTCCAGATCCCTGCCAGCATCCGCTCGGTGGGCGTAGAGCCCAACCCTGGGTATTAGACACGAACCCCTTTATCAGATCAGACACTATGTATCTACATAGATCAAGCTCTCCCTCTGTGCAGCCCTTCTCGTGGCTACACTCGGTGGGTGTAAGGATAGCGACCAGCCCGATCCCTCTCGTCACGTCTCTAAGGCAGACGCCAAGGAGATGACGAGCTTCGACCGCTGGCTCAAAGAGAACTATACCGACGCATATAACGTCAGCTACATCTATACCCTGGATGATATCGAGGCCGACCGCTCACGCAACCTCGCTCCTGCCAAGCTCGAGAACAGCTGAAGCTCGCTAAGATCATCCAGCACGCATGGTATGGCGCCTATGACGAGGCTACAGGTCGCCTTTCGACTTCATGCGCAGACGCTCGCCCCGTCAGCTCTTCATCGTCGGCTCCGCTTCGTGGAACGGCGACGGTACGATCACTCAGGTACGGCCGAGTGGGCTGAAGGTCACGCTCTATCAGGCGAAACTGGCTCAACGTCAACGACCCTCAGTGGCTCAATACGACCTTCTTCAGGTCATGCACCATGAGTTCAGCCACATCCTGCGCAGAATAAGATCTGGCCTACGACGGGTACGACGCCATCTCTGAGGCTATGCTCCCCACCTCGTGGTTCAACCGCCGTAGCCTCAGCGACTACGCTCCTCTGGGCTTCATCACGGCTTACGCCAGCAGTCAGCCCCGCGAGGATATCGCTGAGATGACGACGCTATCACCTACCCCAGAGTCAGTGGGATGCGGTGATGAATGCCGCTGAGTGACGAGAAGGCCGTGCGAGCTCAATAAGAAGATGGACATCATCAAGAAAGTACACTGAAGGGTACGTGGGGTGTCGACATGGATCAGCTCCGTGCTATCGCCCAGCGTCGCCTCGAGGTGAGTACGTCTGCCGCTCATCGAGCTCTTGGCAGGAGCTCCTCGGCTCTTCGCTCCGTGGGATGCCGGCTGCCCGCATGCTGCGCTGGCTACGAGGCTGCTCGCGACGCTGTCGTCGAGGAGCTGATGCGCCACCGAAGTTCCTCGAGCTTCACGCGGGTGAGCATGCAGACCACGCTAAGTGCCAGGTCATCACCCAGTACTTCCACTAATGTCAGACCCCTAATTCATAGACTACGATGAATAAGAATATAGCGATAGGGCGGGCTGTCCTGCAGGGTGCCCGTCTTGGTCTCGTCGCAGCAGCAGGCCTTGTCCTCGGGGTGCTTCCCTCATGCCGTCAGGAGCCTGATGCGATCTTCGACAAGTCTTCTTCGGAGCGTGTCGATGCCCTCACCTCGGAGCTGCAGCAGATCCTCACCGCCTCCTCCACGGGCTGGGTGCTGGAGTACTATCCTCACACCCAGCTCCTCTACGGGAGCTATCCCGTGACGATGACCTTCGGTGCTAAGAACGAAGTGCTCATGGCTTCGGATGCTCCAGTGAAGGGCCACTCTACGGCAGAGGTCAAGAGCAACTACCATCTGAAGTCCGACAAGATGGTCTCGCTGAGCTTCGATACGTATAGCTCACCTCTGCACCTCTTCTCTGACCCAGATAAGTCCTACGGGGCTGGCGAAGGGAAGAGCTTCGAGGGCGACTATGAGTTCACCTTCGTTCGCTCGGTCTCTCCCGATACGCTCTATCTGAAGGGCCGTAAGACGGGTGTCGTCAGCGCATGTTCCGCCCCACAGGGTGGCTGCTAAGGAATACCTGGCGAAGGTGCTCGACCTGAAGTCCCGCCTATACCTCGGAGAGCATGTCCAGCAGCACCTCTATGGGCTGACGGGTAGCTCGAGGCAAGGCCGTCGTGGCCTACACTCAATGATGAGCTACAACATCCTCACGATCGGGGATGCTGAGACGGAGCAAGAAGACGGAGGTCCCTACGTCTACCGCCTGATGGCCTGCAGTTCCCATGAGGTACAACGGCGTCTCCACGCTGCTGTGGCGGGATGCGAATAGAGCTACAACACCCTGCGGGCGAGAGCTCACGGCACGTACGACCCCTGACTACGCTGGCTCCCGCTCACTATCTCGGTGAGTATGACCTGATGTGCACGGGCTGGACGGCGCCTCGCACCGTCACCTTCTCGCAGGCCGCACGCAACCTCTATCGTATCACGGGTATGGCGCCCAACCTCACGATCTACGCTACCTACGACGCTGCTAAGGACCGCTTTGAGATCAAGACGCTGAAGCTCGAGAGTACAGGTGGTGCCTTCCTCGCGTGTGGGCTGCTCCAATGGTACCAACCTCTCGTGGGGCACAGGCTTCGGTATGTATAGCAAGCTCGATGAGACCTATACCACGGGCAAGCGCTATAAGCTCGTCGATAATGGTGTCTGGGGTACCTTCACTGCAGGCTCCTATATCCTTTGGAAGCCCGGTGGTGGCGAATACAAGTCCTTCGGTGACTCTCGCTTCACCTCGCCCGTATTCACTAAGAAATAAGTAAGAGATATGAAGATCATACATCGCTCGCTCGGGGCGCTCCTCCTGGCTTCGCTTACGCTCCTCGTGGGTGTCAGCTCCTGCCGCAAGGATGACCCCGCTACGAAGACCGAGCACACGCTACGTGTCCTCTCCTCTGAGCACAACTTCACTGCTGCAGGTGGTACGGGGACGATCACGCTCGCCGAGGGGAGGCTTCACCGCGAAGTCCGAGGGCCAGCTGGATCACCCTTAGCGCCACTGAGGGTACGAAGGTTACCTTCACCGTCGCACCCTTTCACTGAGCCCACGACTCGCACGGGCCTCATCATCCTCACGCGAGGCGAAGAGACTCAGCAGGTCGCCATCTCCCAGCTCGGTGCCTACAGCTATGTCTCCGATCTGGAGTCGGCCTACACCATCGAGCGTAAGGGCGGCACCATCGAGCTTGCTCGTCGGGGACATCCGTCCCAGCGAAGTCAAGATCGAGGGCCTGCCTGAATGGGCGTCCTTCAAGGTCGAGGAAGAAGCTCCTCCTCACGGTCGAGGCACGAAATGTCTTCCAGCGCGAGGCGAACCTCACGCTGAAGTTGAGTGACCTCTACAGTAAGAGCTTCCGCTCTGATACGAGTCTTATGGCCCGCTCGGCTACTGAGGCGGTGCTCAGCGACTATACGCCGACCTATATCTCCACCTATCAGGGGAGACGAAGACGGCGGATGTCAAGCTCATCGCTGACCAAGCTAAGAAGGCCTTCATCCTGCAGGCTGGCTGCTGATATTCCCAGTAGCCTTCGAAGAGAAGACGAATACGCTGACGATCAGTCACAGGAGCTCACGAAGCCCCAGGGTGTGACGGCATCGCTCATCCTCGCTTCGTATGCTGGCTGGTTCCCTGGCTGCTGATGGCAAGGCCACGGGCGACCTGACGTGGGGAGCCGACTACACCTACTCCGCTACGTGGGATGCCGTCTCTATTGAGCATCCCTGTCTTCCCCTTCACGCCTTCGGAGCTGCGAAGAAAAAGAGGGCATCACGGCCTGCACTTCTTCCTCTTCGAGGGTGGTAGCTATAAGAGTGCCTACTCGGGGACTACGGGATTCCACGATCCTTGAGTTCTCACTGACGAAGAAATAGCACACACTCATTCTTGCTCATTCTGGCTGCCGGTCCACATGCTGTGGGTCGGCCCGCCCTCTTTATGCTGTGGGTGAGGATGGTACAGCGGGTGAGAGTGTGACCCTTTCAGTCCCATATGTCGGTGCCTATATGGGTAGCGTGCGATGAAAGCTATATAGGATGGTGAAGAAGGTTATACAGCTTTCGGTGTGACTCTATAGCTTTGTTAAGTGACCTCTATTAGGTCTGGTGACCTCTATTAGTTGTTGCCCGCGTAGGGATAAAAGTTGCGAACAAGTGGCAGATAAGTGTGGGCTACGTGCGTGGCTCTAATATCTATGCACGTGGATATTTGATTTGACGTGCCTGGTCTTTAAAGACTACGTACATAGATAGAAGAATGCCACCGTGTGAAGAAACCACTACGTGAAGGCGCTTTTTCCTTCACGAGAAGGACACTTTTCCTCCGCTGGATGAGAGGAATACTCGATAAGGCGAAGGCTTGCGCGATCACTTCGGAGAGGGTATATCGGGGAGCTGGGCAGTGCGATGCCCTAGCACTCTAAATAGAGGGCAGGACTCGCAAAGCAGCCTCAAGAGAGCGGATGCAAGGCGCTCTCTTGAGGGAGCGAAGGCTTCACCTCCACTTTTTGTACCTTTGTGTAGATCTGCACTTAAGTGGGCATAGACGGAAATCGTATTATTTATCCTTTAGCCTAAGAAGACTAAGAATAGCGTATGGAAGAGTCCTCATTATCGGTGCCGATGGTGTCGGTACGGTAGTGACAAGAAGGTGGCACCAGAATAGCGACGTATTCACTGAGATTATGCTCGCCAGCCGCACGAAGAGTGAAGTGCGATAAGATTGCCCGAGATTACCATAATGTCAAGATCCAGACGGCAGCCGTCGACGCTGATAACGTCCCCGAGCTCGTCGCTCTGATGAAGTCCTTCTGCCAGAGCTGGTCATCAATGTCGCCCTGCCCTCATCAGGACCTCCATCTATGGATGCTTGCCTCGAGGCAGGCGGTCAACTCACCTCGACACGGCGAACCATGAGCCGCTCGACGAGGCTAAGTTCGAGCACAGCTGGCAGTGGGCCTCACAAGCAGCGCTTCGAAGAAGCTGGGCTGACGGCTATCCTGGCTGTGGCTCGACCCAGGGGCAACCGGGGTCTTCACCGCCTATGCTGCCAAGCACCACTTCGATGAGATCCACCACCGATATCGTAGACTCGCAACGGTGGGGATCACCACAAGGCCTTCGCCACGAACTTCAATCCCGAGATCAACATCCGCGAGATCACCTAGAAGGGTGAGTACTACGAGGATGGACAGTGGCGCGAGACCGAGCCCTCAGGAGATCCACAAGCCCCTGACCTATCCCAACATCGGGTGCGTGAGTCTTACCTCCTCTACCACGAGGAGCTGGAGTCGTCGTGAAGAACTTCCCACGATCCGCCGTGCACGCTTCTGGATGACCTTCGGGCAGGAGTATCTGACCCACCTGCGTGTCATGCAGAATATCGGTATCACGCGTATCGATCCTGTCCTCTACAACGGCGTCGAGATCGTCCCCATCCAGTTCCTCAGCGATCCTGCCTAACCCCGGTGAGCTCGGTGAGAACGCTATCGGGTGAGACGTCCATCGGCTGCCGTATCCGCGGTATCAAGGACGGCAAGGAGAAGACCTACTACGTAGTGGAACAACTGCAGCCACCAGGCTGCCTATCAGGATGACCGGCGCTCAGGGCGTGAGCTACACCACGGTGTACCCGCCATGATCGGTGCGATGATGTTCTTCAAGGGCCTCTGGCGTCGCCCAGGCGTGTACAACGTCGAGGAGTTCGATCCAGATCCCTTCATGGAGCAGCTCATGAAGCAGGGCCTGCCTTGGCATGAGCAGTCTGACCTCGATCTTCGAGCTCTGATAAGGCTCGAGATGGGCGAAGCGGAGCCGCCTGAGTGCCCTCTCTAGAGGCCCAGCTGCAGGCACCCAGGCGCCTTCCCGCGCGCCACCCCTTATCCCCTCACCTTTCACCCCCAAAACCACACCACTACCTCTAATCATGAACATCCTGCTGATCGTAGATCCCCAGAACGACTTCATCACTGGCTCCCTCGCCATCGAAGGCGCGATCCCAGCGATGATTACTCACCGCTTACGTCAAGGAGCACCATGCCGAGTACGACGCTATCGTCGTCAGCATGGACCAGCATCCCGCCGACCACCGTAGCCTTTCGATGTCTCTGGTGGCCCATGGCTCATCCACTGCGTCCGCTATACTCACGGGGGCTGCCTCTATCCTCCCCTCTGTCTGATGCGATCATGGAGCGCAAGCGTCAGGGCAAAAATGTCTCTCATCCCCAAGGCGATGACTCGCCACAAGGACTCTTACAGTGCCTTCCACGATGCAGTGCCCGACCTCCTCATGAACGCGCGCCGCATCGACGTTGCGGGCCTCGCAGGGACTACTGCGTCAAGACTACTATCGAAGATCTCGAGACGCCTCCTCTACGCCCCTCAGATCCACACGATCGATGAGGCCATCGCCCGGATTGGCGAGCCCCAGCCCTGGTTTAGCTCCCCCAGCGACCTCCCACCTAATTCCCCACACACCTATGAAACGACCCATTGCACACTCTGAGCCTCCTCGCTATGCTCACTGCTTGCCAGACCAGCTCGACCAAGGAGAACCCCCTCCTCACCGAGAGCACGCTTGACTACCAAGCTCCCGACTTCAGTAAGATCCGCCCAGCGCACTTCGTCCCCCGCTATCGAGGAGGGATCCGTATCAGCTCGCCGAGATCGACAGCATCACGAGCAATACGGCATGCTCGATCTTCGAGAACACCGTGCTGGCGTATGAGAAGTCCGGTCGCCTCGCACGCGCTACCTCTATCCTCTGCCCTCGTAGGTGCTGACGGCACCGAGGAGCTGCAGAAGATCGACGAAGAGACGACGCCCATGCTCTCCGCCCACCACGATGCGCTGCTCCTGAATGAGAAGCTCTTCGGCTCGTATCAAGGCCGTCTACGACCAGCGCCCAGCCTCCAGGGTGAAGACCGTTTCACTGGAGGTCCTCTCATGATCGTCTGTCCATGAGGGCGCTCTCCTCAGCTGCCGACAAGGAAGCTCTGAAGAAGATCAATGAGCGAGATCGCTGTGCTGCAGACGAAGTTCACGAATCAGGTGAACGCGGCACGAAGGAAGCTGCTGTCCTCGTCGACAAGCTCGAGGAGCTCGACGGCCTCCCCGAAGAAGCGATCGCCCGTGCTGCTGAGGCTGCTACCGCTGCAGGCCACAAGGGTGCGCATCGCTGGAGCAGACGAATACGTCACGCCCAGGCTACCTGCTCGACCTCAACAATCGTGATGTCCGTCGTCGCGTCCTCGAGGCTTCGCTCTCGCGCTGCTCGGCGGTGATAGCACGAATACGCACCCACGATCACCCGCATCGCTGCCCTGCGCGCCGAGAAGGCAAAGCTCCTCGGGCTGCCTAACTCGCCTCTTGGGCGCTGGAGCGACCAGATGGCTGGTCGTCCCGAGGCCGTAGAGCCCTCATCAGGTCAGCTGGCTCCCGCCCTTCGTGCCAAGGTCGCTGACGATGTCGCCGAACCGAAGCCTTCGCTCACAGCAGACTGAGGGTGTGACTCGCTCGCTGCTTGGGACTCGACTACTATGCTGAGCGCCTGAAGAAGGCTGGCACGACCTCAACGAAGCCGACCTCAAGCTCTCTATCTCGTGCTGATAGCGTGCTGAAGAATGGGTCTTCACGCAGCCAACCAGCTCTACTGGATCTGACCTTCTGCTCCCTGTCCTGATATCCCTGTCTCATGCTGATGGCGTACAGGTCTCACGAGGTCTTCGACCAGGACAATACCCGGCTCTCTTCTATACGGACTACTTCCGTCGCCCAACGAAGACGGTGGGCGTGGATGTCGAACTCGTCCAGCAGAGCACGCTCTTCGGCACGAAGCCTGTCATCACAACGTCTCGCAACTTCGGAGGTTCCCGCTGGCGTGCGCTCCCGCCTTCCTCACCTCGTCGGATGTAGAGACGCCTTCCATGAGTTTCGGCCACGCTCTGCACGGCCTCTTCGCTCGCGAAGCACGAGACGCTCTGGGTACGAATACGCCCGTGACTTCGGTGGAAATGCCCTCGCAGTTCAACGAGCACCGGATGACGGACTCGTCGTCCTGCGCCACTACGCCCGCCATCATACAAGACGGGTGAGCCTATGCCTCAGGCGCTCATCGACAAGATGAAGGCTGCTGCTGCCCACGGACAGTCCTATCGCACCGGCTGAGAACCTCGCTGCCGTGACGATCGATATGGCTCGTATGCTCCCGCTGCTGGTCGACGGTGAGCGATGTAGATGCCCTTCGAGCGTGAAGCGCTCGCTCGTGCTGGTCTTGACTTCGCCTGTACCTCCCCGCTACCGCTCGGCTTACTACCGTCGCCGTCTTCGCTGGTGCTATGCTTCACCACTTACCTCTGGACGGAGGTCCTCGACCACAATATCTACGAGTGGTTCGCCGCACACGGCGGCTGACGCGTGAGAATGGTCAGCGCTTCCGTGAGAGGTCTCTCTCACGTGGGAATACCGCTGTCGGCATGTTCTTCACGAACTCACCCGGCCCCACGAGCCCGATATGTCGAGCCTCTGCTCCCGCGGGCCTCACGGAGTAAGCTTGGCGTACCACCCCCACATAATAGTGCCCCATCCCTCGGACCGAGATCCGCCGGGTGGGGGCGCTCACTTTATTGGATAGCACTCTATAGGCTGGAGCGGAATACGTCATCTTTGTCCTACCAGTAATAGATCCAGCACAGACCTCGAAGAATGACAGAGCACTACGTCGTCTCCGCACGCAAATACCGCCCCGATACCTTCCGTGTATCGCCGGGCAGAGGCTATGGCTCCACACTACGCACCGCTGTTCGCTCGGGCAAACTCTCCATGCGTACCTCTTCTGTGTGCCCCTCGTGGTAGGGGAAGACGATCGGCGGCACGCGTCTTGGCGCGACGATCAACTGCGAGAACCTCTCCCGCCGGAGCGTGAGGCTTGCGGGCAGTGCGAGAGCTGTAGGCGTCTCGAGAGCAGCGCTCCTTCAATATCTTCGAGCTCGACGCTGCGTCGAACAACTCCGTAGAGGACATCCGTCAGCTCACCGAGCAGGTGCAGATGCCACCCGCTCTCGGTCGCCATAGGTCCATATCATCGACGAGGTGCTATGCCTCGGCGGCGGCTTTTTCAATGCCTTCCTCAAGACCCTCGAAGAGCCCCCTCGTACGCCATCTTCATCTTAGCGACGACGGAGAAGCACAAGATCCTCCCCACCATCCTCTCGCGCTGTCAGATCTATGACTTCAAGCGAATCACTGCGCAGGATATCACCCGCCATCTGCGCTACGTCGCCGATAGCGAGGGTATTGATGCCGAGGAGACGGCGCTCGGCTCATCGCTGAGAAGGTCTGATGGGGATGCGCGATGCGCTCTCGATGTTTGACCGCATCGCCAGCTTCGCCGGCGGGACATGAGTCACCACCGTGCATGCGCTGGAGAGTCTGAAATGTCCTCGACTATACCTACTTCATCTGCATCTCTGAGCTCTTCCTGAGCGGGGATCATCGTAGTGTCCTGCTCTCCTGGATGAGCTGATGGTAAGGGCTTGAGGGACAGACGATCCTCACGGGCCTCTCCGCCTGTGCGTGACCTCCCTTGTAGCCCAGCATCCTGAGACGCCCAGCTCTTGGAGAAGCCCGATGCCGTAGCCGCCTCTATGCGACCATTGCCCAGCAGTGCACGCCTGCCAGCCTCTTCGCTGCGCTCAAGACTCTGGTGCAGGCCGACCAGCAGTATCATGGGGCAACGAATAAGCGCTCTTAGATCGAGCTGAGCTTCCTCAGCAGGTGGTCCTCTTCGCGGGACCTGACCTCAATCTCCTGCTGCGCCAGCACCTGCACCTCCGAGACGGCTACACCACAGGCAGCTCCTCAGACGCCCCTGCGACTACACCCCAGCCTCCTGCGCCCAAAGCGCAGACAGCTCCCGTAGCTCCTCCCCGCACGCAGGCCGCACCTAAGCCCGCCCCTGCGGTGACGCCTCCTCCGCGCCAGCATGAGCACCGTACACCAGCATCAGCACCGACACCAGCATCAGCATACATCAGCGGCATCTGCCACACCTCCCCACAGCTCCCCTCGTCCGCTCCCAAGCGTCTTTTTCGGAGCACGCCGTCGTGCAGACGCTCCCAGCGAAGCTCTTCTACGGCTCCAGCTGAGGCCCCTGCCCCTGTCGAGGATAAGGACTTACGGAGGATGACCTCCAGCGAGCTTGGGTGCGCTTCGTCGAGCAGGAGCTGACGCCCCACAGATTCTCTGTACCGCAATATCCTGCGCCCCTGAGCTGCCGAAGCGCTAGACGGTGTGCAGGCAGAGATCTCCTCCCACCAGGTGAGGCCATCCATACCACGGTGATGGAGGGTCTATCCTGCGCCTGGAGTTTCTCCGCACGACGCTGCAGAATCGAAGTTCAACTCGTCCTACGCGAGAAGACCGTAGAGGAGCAGGCGAAGATCGTCCTCACCCAAGAGGATCGCTTCAACCAGCTCTGCGGAGATCAACCTCGAGGTGCGCGTCAAGGGAAGCCTCTTGGCCTACGCTTCTCCTAATCCCAGACCACATAATGTCAACACGCATATCGCTATGAAGATCAAGAAGGCATCACCGCTTTGCTACGGCAGCAGCCCTCGGCGACCCCTGCCCGCTGTGGCTCAGCAGTCGCAGCATCATGCGCCCGAGACGATGCTTTCTGCTCGCCGTGTCGTGCCTCCGCCTCTCTCCCGACCTGGGCAAGATCGGTCGTCTCAGCGTGCGGGCTTCCCCAGCATGAGGACACAAGATCCGCACCGAGCTCTTCACCATCTCCCTCCGATGGTGCGCACGCCGCCAGGATCACCCAGGGTGTCGCTGGCGTGCATGGCGCTGGACCCAGCAGGGCCGCCGTATCAGCTACATCTCTCGGAGAGTGGCGCCCTCAGGCCTGACGATGGCTCCTGATGCAGGCCGGACCGCCGTCAGGTGACCACTATCGAGGGCGGGCCTCGCGACCTACCTCTTCTGACCCGATGAGAAGCAGCTGGCCTATATCAAGGAGATCTCCTTCGGGAAGAGCATCGATGGAGATTTGACCCTGACCTGCCTGCATGCCACGGGTCGTACTCGTCACCGATCTGATGTACAAGCTACTGGGACGAACGCAGAGACGATCCCCATATCTTCACTCGCGTTGAGGTATGAAGCTGATCATGGGCGTGTAAGGACACATCCTCGAAGGTGAGCCTTACGACGTCTTCGCACGGCCCTTTCGGCGGAGCTGGAAGAGCCTCCTGAGCCCCGACGCAAGACCTTAGCCTACTCCTCCCGTGCAAGAAGACGGGCATGGAGTACCTCTCTCTCCACCAACACCGATATCTCATTCTCACGACCTCGCCTCTGGGCAGCGCGCAATATCACCGAGGGATGTGGTGGCTATGCGACGTATCGCTTCGCCCGATGGCAAGCGCATCAGCTGGATCAGTAGCGGAGCGTGACGGCCATGAAGCCGGACCTCAAGCGCCTCTTTCGTCCAGGATCTGAAGACAGGGCAGAAGACCTCCTCACCGACGGCTTCTGAGTACGATGTCGATGAGGCCCAGTGGTCGCCACGCGCCTCCTTCTTCCTCCTCGACGGTTAGCATGCCGAAGCCCAGCTCTGGGAGATCGCGCTCAAGGGTCGTAAGATCCGCCAGATCACCACAGGTGCGCACCGACTACACCCTCGCTGGATGTGCAGGGCGGTAAGATCCTCGCTGGCTCGTCAGAGCTCACATCGAGTTTCCACGGATCTCACCGTCAAGACCGTCGACAGGTGCAGCGAAGCAGCCCACGGCAGAGAATAAAGTCGGCTGACGGCCTCGCTCCGATCTCGGTAGAGTAAGGTCAAGACGACCGACGTAAAGGCGTTCACCAATGCTCGTCTGGGTCCCACCGAACTTCGACAAGACGTAGCAGCGTACCCTGCGCTGTTTTCCGTCAGGTGGCCCGACAGAGCTCCTGTCAGTCATGTTCTTCTCCACCGCTGGAATATGCGCCTCATGGCTGGAGCAAGGCTATATCGTCATCGCTCACCGCCACGGGCGTCCCCAGCTCGGCAAGGCATGGAACGAGCAGATCAGCGCGGCGACCACCGCAGAATATCCGCGACCACCTCACCGCAGCGTCGATGAGCTGAAGAAGGAACCTTGGGTCGACTAGCGAGCGCCTCGGCTGTGTCGGTGCCAGCTACGGCGGCCATCTGCGTCCGGCAGGCGTGCACCATTGTAGCGCTTCAAGGCCTCTCATCGCCCACCGCCGGTATCTTCAATCTCGAGATGCAGCATATGACGACCGGAGGAGATGTGGTTCGCCAACTGGGATATGGGCGGTGCTGGGAGAAGCGACAATGGAGATCGCTCAGCGCACCTTTCGCCAACCTGGCGTACGCCTTCGTAGGTAACTGGCTACGCCGATACTGGTCATCCATCGGCGAGCGCGACTACCGCATCCTCGCAGGCTGCTGCATGGCGGCCTTTCAACGCGGCTAAGCTCCGGTGGCATCTGCCGAGCTCCCTCATCTACCCCGATGAGAACCACTGGATCCTCCGCCCGCAGAAACGCTCTGCTCTGGCAGCGCTGCACTCACCTTTCTTCGGCTGGCTTGGATAAGCACCTCGGCTACGCTAGAGATCCGTGCGGAAAGAACCGTTAGTCCTCTTACAGTCCTTCTGCACGGCTTGCTTTTCACCCCATCTCTCTCCTCCGAATTTGTAGCCTCACCCACATCATTGGACCCACCAACTCTCTTCTGGTAATGAAGACCGACATCGAAATCGCCCGCCTCGATAGCTGGAGCCGACTCGAAAGATACGCCAAGGTGGCTATCCCCAATCAGACCACCTGGAGCACTCACGGCAAGCACCCGCCGCGTAGACTCCGAGCTCCAAGCTGGTCATAAGCCCGCGCTCATCCTCGTCACCGCCATCACCGCCATGACGGCTGGTATCGGGTAAGACGACGATCTCTGTCGGCCTCAAGCTTCGGTGCTGAACCGCCTCGGGTCATTAGTAAGGCGGTCGTCACTGCGCGAGCCCCTCTCTAGGCCCTTTGCTGTAGGAAGGGCGGCGCTGCTGCGCGGTTACGCCCAGGTGCTTCCGGTGGAGAAGATCAACCTGCACTTCCACTGCGAAAGACTTCCACCGCCATCACCGGCGGCACAACATGATCACTGCGCTCTTGACAACGTTGCATCTACCAGAACCAGCAGCTACGGACAAGGGCCCCAGCGAAGTCCTCGAAAGCGTGTCCTCGACGTCAACGACCGTTCTCTGCGCTCCATCGTCACGGGCCCTCGGTGGTCAGGTCAATGGTATCCCAGCCGAGTCGGGCTTCGAGATCACGCCTGCCTCGGAGATCATGCGGCGATCCTCTGTCTGCCGACTTCGCTTGAAGACGGTGTCGCCGTATCGGAGAATATCCTCCTCGGCATATGATAGCAGAGTCTTACCGATCGCGTGACCTCGGGTAGCGGTGCTATCACCGTCCTCCTCCTCGACGCCATCAAGCCCAATCTGGCGCAGACGAGCTGGAGCATACCCCCGCTCTTCATCCACGGCGGCCTGCCAACATCGCCGCGGCCGCAACTCGATCCCTCGCCACCCGCATGGCGCTGGCGCACTCGGACCACACGATCACGGAGGCTGGCTTCGGTGCGGATCGTGCAGAGAAGTTCCCACAACATCTAGCGCCGCACGGCAGGCCTCCAGCCTGCGCTCACCGTCCCTCGTGGCTACCTCGGCGCTGGAAGAGGCACGGTGGTGTCGATGAGAAGGATCTCAAGACGCAGAATATCGAGGGCGTCCGCTCATGGGCTGGCTAACCCCGACCGCGTTATCGAGAACCTCAAGAGCTTCGGGCAGACGGTCGTCGTTGCCTTTCCAACCGCTTCTGCTACCGACACGGAGGAGGAGATCGCACTGCGCGTGAGCACTTGCCATGCCGCTGCGTGGGCTTCGCTGTCAACATCGCCTTCGGCGGCAGGTGGTGCTGGTGCGGAGGAGCTGCTCGCCCTCGGTCGTCGAGACCATCGAGCAGTAGCCCTCGCAGCCCCTGCAGTTCACCTATCGGTCTTACCGCTCATCGCGAGAAGGCTACGGCCATCGCTCAGCGCATCTACGGTGCACGCTCCATCCAATCTCGGCGCGAAGGCACAGCGCCAGCTCGAGCGTATCGAGCGCCACGGCTGCGAAGTTCTCGTCCGTATCGCCAAGACGCAGGTACCCTCAGCGACGATCCCACGGCCTATGGTAAGCGTAAGCGTGACTTTCGACCCTCGAGGTGCGCGACGTCGTCATCAACACGGTGCCGAGATGATCGTCGTCGTCCGGCGCTCTGGTGCGGTATGCCCGGTCTGACCCTCGCGTCCAAGCAGAAAAGATAGACTTCATCGATGGACACATCAGAGGGTCTTAGCTAATAACACAATACGCTATATAACCTTACTCACTATACACTCAAACTCATGAACTACGATGACAGCTATCATCGGTGCTGGCCTCTGGAGCACTGGACGCTGCAGTAGTGGCGTAGCAGCCCACGGCCTCTTCATGGGCGTCATCTTCGAGAAGAATAAGCTCAGTAAGTCTCGTCCCCAACGGTGTTGCAGTACGCATTGAAGGCACCCTGCACCCCTGCCCATAATCCTCCTCCGAAGCCCTCGATGGCAAGAAATATGGTCTTACTGATCCCCGAAGCAGCCTTTCGACCTCGTAAGGCAGATGCTGGCGCGCAAGACGAAGATCAAGAAGCTCGCGCGGTATCCGCATCGGTCTGCAGGCCACGAGGTCGAGATCGTCACCGAAGAGGCCTGTCTCACGGGTCGCGTGATGAGGGCTTCACCATCGTTGCAGGCGAGGCGACCCTATACGGCGCGCCACGTCATCACGCATGGGCTCACGTGCCTTCATCCACTCCATCGATGGGCTGAGTGACGCCCTGACAGCTAAGGAAGCGCTCTGAGGTCGAGGAGCTCACAGAGCCTCGTCGTCCTCGGTGGCGGGGTCATCGGTATGGGAGTTCGTGTCCTTCTTCTCACGCTCGGCGTGGAGGTGACGGTCGTCGAGATGCTGCCCAAGATCCCCGGCCTATGGACGAAGAGCTTTCTGGGGAGCTGCAGAAGGCCTCGAGAAGCGCAAGGTGAAGTTCCACCTTCCACGAAGGTCACCGCAGTGCGGAGGGCAAGGTCATCGCTGAGCATGAGGGCGAGATGCTGGAGATCCTTCGACAAGCTGCTGGTCAGCGTCGGTCGTCGCTGAGACCGATGGTCTGGGACTGAGACGGTCGGCTGTCGAGCTCCAGCGTGGGCTGTCGTCGTCGATGACACCTCCAGACCTCGGTGCCTGGTATCTATGCTGCCGGTGATGTCAACGGTACGTCTATGCTCGCTCACACGGCTGCTCGCGAAGGGCAGGTCGCTGTACACCAGATCACCGGCACGGAGGATGACGAGCTACCGCGCTATCCCCCTGGTATCGTCTATACCGATCCCGAGATCGCTGCTGTCGGCGAGACGGAGCAGGAGCTGCGCGCGGCTGGCGTTGACTACAGGGTGCATCGTGCCGATGACGCCTCTGGTCGCCTTCATCATCGAGAGCGAGCAGGGCAATGGCTTCTGCAAGCTCCTCACGGACAAGGAGGGTGTCATCCCCGGTGCGCACCTCTTCGGCAAGTCTCGGAGATCCCGGTGCCTGCGATCATGGCTGTCGAGCAGCGTATGGCTCTCTGAGCTGTCTCGCATCGTCTTCCCACACCCCACGGTCTCGCGAGATCGTCCGCTCGGCTACTCCCTGCACTAGGGAAGCTACTCCCGCTGTATCCCGCCGGCTACGCTCCACGAAGGAGGGCAGCCGGCGGCCTTTTTATGCTGATATGCATGCGGCTTTGCTTTACACCGCTGTGAGGCGGAGGATCTGCAGGCCGGGGAGCGAGGCCAGGCGAAGGGGGCCAGCGTGTGAGGCAGAGGAGTCCACTGCATCCGTGAGCTGGGTCTGCGGCACTGAAGGCCGTGCCTCGGTGATGCCTGCAGCGGCGAAGAACCCGGCGGGTAGGGGAGGCAATGTCTGCCTGCTCGCTGGAGCAGTTCGCCAGCACGAGGTAGAGCTCTTCCTCCGAAGCGCGGGCAAAGGCGAGGGACACGCCTCTGCCAGGAGCCCTCGGCACGCAGGCCGTAGTAGCTCCCTCGGCTGATGATGGGTCGTGTAGCAGGAGGCGAGGCGCCGGTAGTCGCTGAGCAGGCGGCCTCTTCGTCCGTCAGCTGGGCGGGGTGTAATCACCAGTTGCAGGCGCTGGAGCTTGTCGAGGCTCCAGTAGTCGAAGATCGTCGTGCGCCATCACGCCTGCTGAAGCCCTCTGTCCATGCCCCTGCTCGCCAGCCCTGACCGAAGTAGAGGAGTAGGGATTGCCACCACTGAGGGCTGCGACAGCCGTGGCGAGTGAATGACGGGGCGAGGCGAAGACGAAGTCCGAGGCGAGGCGCTGCTCGTCGTGGTTCTCCGTGAAGTAGCACATCGCGGGCTGCTCGCTCCCGACAGCATCACGCACACCGGTGAAGTCCGCCGCGTCGCGTGCGCCCTTGCCGAGAGCGATGAGGAAATCATAGACGCCGACCTTATCATACAGGTAGTCGAAGCCTGCATAGAGGTACTCGCCGTAGCGGTGGGGCTGGTAGATCTCGCGAGGAAGAGCGTCTTGGGGTACTGCTCACGGACCGAGGGGATCGCCCAGGCCCAGAAAGCGGGCGGTACAAGCTCGGTCATATCACAGCGGAAGCCATCGACACCACGTGCAGCCCAGTAGCGGAGGATATCACGCATCTTCACCCACGTGTCGGGGATGGGGTCGGCATGCAGGCCACTTCCCGCAGTAGTCCACCCCTGTAGTTGAGCTTCACACCGTCTGCACCAGTCCGTTGATGCTGGGGTAGGGGCTGAAGCAGTCGTTGCCCGTAGCGCGTGCTGGCACTGGGTGCGGGGATGACCTGTGATAAGGGTAGTGACAAGTGAGGTGTCGGGGAGGTAGGTAGATGTTGCGCGGGAGAACGCCAGCCGACATCGTCCGTAGCACCGAGGTCTCGCGACGCCCTCAGGGCACGCATCGAGCGATAGGTGCGGGCGACGTGGTTGGGGATAAAGTCCATCAAGACCCGCAGCCCTGCCCGGTGGGTACGCTCGATGAGGGCATCCAGCCCTGCCTGTCGCGCGTGTGGATCTCGGCGAGGTCAGGGGTCGACGTCGTAGTAGTCCTGACGGCTAGGGTGAGCCAGCCTGCCCCTTCCACCGTGTCGGGGTGGTCGGACGGATGCCTTGGGCGCTGTAGTCGGTCTCGTGGCGTGCCCAGCAGGCCGATATACCAGACGTGGGTTGCCCTGAGACTGCGGATATAGGCGAGGGCTTCGGGAGTGAAGTCACGGAGCTTCCTGAGCCGTTCTCGGAGAGGTGCCATGGGCTGGTGGGTCGCATTCTTATTCCCCAGAGTCGAGTGAGGGCAGAGTAGATGACGATCTTCTGCTGCATAGGTATGGTAGGTGGGGGCTGGCTTTTCGTGCGTCCTTCTTTTGACCAGTGGTGCGAGCTCAGCCGCCAGCTCGTAGCCTATCTTCATCAGCTGCTCGGAAGCGCTGACCTCAAACATCCCGGAACTTCACTACCTCGCCTCGTCTCAAGGAGATAATCACAGGCTGCACAGTCAGGGGTGGTATTCTGGCGGAAGATTAGTTCCCATGCACGGTTAGCGATGTCCTTTATATTCATGGGGATTTCTGCGCTCTGCATAGGGCCGAGGTTCATACCGATGACCTCCTCGCAGTCCTCGCGGATGGCTGTGACGGGGAAGTTAGGAAGAGCCCGCCGTCGACGTAGGTGTGACCGTCGATTTCTACAGGGCAGAAGAGGATGGGGATGCTTGATGAAGCTAAGATAATCTTCGCCAAGGGTCCCTCAGTAAAGACGTGGGTTCTCCTTGGTTTAGGTCGGTGGCTACGATACGCATGTCGGTAGATCCTCCAGTTTGCGGTGACGGAGGTTCTTCTAGCAAACTGGAGGAATTTCGTCGTGCTGAAGATCCCGCCCCTTGGTGGTGAAGCTGGTCATCTGCATGAAGCCCGTCTGCGAGAGGAGCTCGTGGATCTCCTCAGGCGCATAGCCCGACGCGTAGAAGGCGCCCATGATGGAGCCAGCACTGGTGCCAGAGATGATCTCGGGCGTAGGCCTACCCTCATCGAGGTACTTAAGACGCCGAGGTGGGCAAAGCCCTTGATGCTGCCGCCACTGAGGGCGAGCCCCAGCTGATAGGGGTGGTGGAGCGGTTGTCTGCCATTGGCTGAGTCATTTATTGTCGCAAAGATACGCTATGCCCCTGCATACCTCATCTCGCACCTGTCTCTCAGCTGAGGGGGTAGTTCTTGGGTGTACTCTCAGAGATGAGGCTCGAGGATGCTCTCATCCATGACCGTATCACCTCTTTTCTTTAGGGCTAAGATCAGTGTCTGTCTTTTTTCTGATAGATCTTGCCAAGGAGTTGCTGAAGTGCTGCTCTCACAAAGTGCTTTCTTTTCCTCTGCAGATGCTTTTGGGCAATATAGTTCATAGAAGTGATACAGCTCCTCAAAGGCCTGGATGACGTCTTCTGAATCAGCTTTTGCAGAGTGTTGTCGGAGCATAGCCCGTCGGTTTTGTACATAAGAAGACAGTACATAGAGGAAGTTGATCTCATATGAGGACAAGGAGCGTATCATGGTCAAAGAGGCGATCTCAAAGTGCTTGCTTTCATATCGCCCCTTCCCTTCTGGTTTGAGTTTGATTTCTTGTCTGATAAACTGTCTCTGAGAGTCCCTCGATGAAGAAGTTGGGAGTCGGGTTGTAGCCCTCGGTGAGCTGTCTCGATAGCGTAAGGTCTGTGCACTTCTGTGGAAGAGGTCGATGTGATATTGATCACATTCTCAGCGTAGGTGAACTGCTTTGTATCTGGAGTGCTGCCCAGAGTGCTGTCCTCCTTGTAATACTTACTATCCCCGATGAAGTAGATATCCCCATCTCCCTATCAGTGACTTGTCCTGATAGATATGGTCGATGATCTTGCCATCCTTCTGCTCCTTCAGTCCCGAGGAAGTGACTCTTTCTCCGATCAGGCTATCGATCATGTCCTCGAAGACGATGTTGAAGTCGCGTACCAAGAGGCGCTCATCGTGGCTTTTTCCTGAGCGGCCCTTCGGCTCGCCCGTAGAAGGCATAGAGTAGGTGCCAGAGCTGGACCAGCTCATCGGTGAAGTACTTCCTCTTATTTGGCGGAGACGGCGAGTGCCCCTGCCGCTTTCAATGAGGTTCTTTATGCGGTGGGGACGCTCGGTCTCATAGTTGAGGTTGCGCTCGCTACGAAGCGGTAGCTCTGTCAGGTAATCAAGGGTAGAGTAGAAGAGGCAGATCAGCCTCGTCATAGTTGATAGCCTTCTCCCTTGGTCTGCATCTTGAGATAGTAGGGCTTGCCGTCTGCAGGACTGGGGATGTCGTGCGTATCGTCTTCGTCCAATGGATCTTGTGGCGCCCGCTGTGTGCGATCGTAGCGATGTAGGTGAAGAGTGACTGATGCTCTTTTGCGAAACGGATTAGGGCCAGGATGAGATCATAGCAAAGTCGTCTCACCATCTCTCCGCTGCCCAATGACGCCAGCCAGCTGCTGCGGTGGAGGTAATCCATTCTGGGTGACGCTCGCAGAAGAGCGCTATGGGCCTGATAGATTTGGCACCGATATCTGAAGAGAAGGGGGCTTCATCCTTGTATGCTGCTCGTTCTTCCGTTTACTGCCCTGGAGCAGACTCAGGGTATATTTCCGAAGGCTTTGCTGTCTCAGAAAAGACCTTTAGGGGAGAATGAAGATTGCTCTCTTGCCTCTCCATCATAGTAGTAACCTACATCCGAGAACTTGACTAGTCCCCCTGAAAGTTCGGTGCAAGAGCCTCGTCTAAAGGAGGAAGGTCTGGGACTCATAATGATAGTCTTCGATGAGGATTTTTCACCTCGACTATGCTTTTTAGCGACTACTGTCCCTCTTCTCCAGCACTCTTCCAATCAGCCGAAACCCGAGGTAGGTCATGAAGCCTTGTAGAAGTTCTGTAGCAGAAGGCTGGAGTCCTCATTGCACAGCTGATTGAAGCTGAATTTGATCCTTCAGTGCAGAAAAATAGTTTGTTGCGCCGTATTCGTCTTTTGCATATCCGTGCCATAGGTGTCATCTTGCTCTTTGAACACCTCCTCCGTGATGTTACCCTCACGAAAAGTTCCCCATCTGCTTGTCTTCTGACTTGTTAAGTCCCAGACTTTACCATTGATATGACTTCAGGAATTTTATCCACAGGCTAGCTTTTCTCCCCAATGAGTGATTTCAAACCACTGACCTTTGCTTCCTTATACTACTGGGCACATACTCCCAGTCCCATCTGCGCTTAAGGCGCTGTCCATGGGGAAAAAGGGATTGGTCGGAGGTATTCATCGTAGCGATGATGTGGAGATTGAAGGTATAGCAGAGATTACCTCCTTCAATTCCAAGCTTGGCATCTTCACTCTAATCCCTTTGAGGTAATCAGCAAGATCCTTATCGGCATGGATCGGTAGTAGATGTACCATCTCCTTGCGGTCAAGGAGTTGGAAGAGATCGCCAAAGATTTCGAGCGCAGTTTCCCTCGGTTGATTTCTTCATGATGAGGTATACGCCTCTTTTGGGGTGCTCCCACACGTACATACAAGCTAGGAGAAAACTTTGTGGCGGAAGGCATAGATGTAGAGTCATCACGCGACAATCCTTCTTTCTCCAAGTACTCCCCAAGGCAAGGGCTAGATTCATATAGGCATATTGAGCTTACCATCAGTGTCGCGTTGCAGACATTTCTGAATCGGGCACGTAGTTCTTTCTCTTTGTGAGTTTCTCGTAGCTTTTTGGAATGGAGCAGTAGTCTTATGGTAAACTTACCAATGGTTTTCTGGGTTCTTAGTTGCTTCTTCCCGTATGCGACTCCTTTAATTCTTCAAAGCTAAGTCTCTATGGAGGGTGAAGTAATTATTACTTTATAGCACCTCACGAAGCTTGCATAGTCGTAGTCGCGATGGAAGGTGGTGGTGATGCTCCTGCTTATCCCGCAAGATCTTCAGCTACCTGTGTGACTTCCCGCTCAGGAGCCCAAAATAGATGACTGAGGAGCAGGGAGAGCTTACGTACCTGTATTTTGAGGGAGGTATAGGTATTCAGGATATAAAGCACCGCTACTGTGGTAGCGGGTCTTTTTGTCCTCCTCACAGTATGCTGGATCGTCTTTGAGTAATTGATAATGTCGCTAATCCTCTGACTGAGATAATGGAAAAGATGTCAAAGTTTGTAAGTTCCTTTAGTCGAGTTATATACTTGTTCACTTGGATGAAGCGAAGGTAGTTGATGCAGTAACGCTGGTACCTGATCTTTTAGATAATTGGAAAAGTTTCTGCTTTTGCTCATAACATTATTCTTTTTGGGAGCAAAGTAGTTGTTGAAGTCACTGAGAAGGTACATCACTGAAGTCCCATCTGTTGGGTTTAGTTATATCAGGCATTGCCATATTCGCTCACTACTTTCACAGTATTAAATGCAAATATACGACGTTGAAACTTATATGTATGGTGTAATTACGCTGACTGTATGATAGTCCCCTTACTACAGATAAAATCGCTTCTTTAGGGGGAATGATCGCACGAAGTATATACCGCTGTGCGGAGCAGTGGGGAGGAGGTGCTATATTGGTCGGCAGGTTGACCTAGATAGGTCGTCGAGTAGCTATATAGGTCGCTGAATGACCCTATAGTCCACCCGCGGACCAATATAGGTCGCGACAGCAACCAGTACTGGTCGGGACGGCGAGCAGTACTGGTCACTCAGTAAGTAGTACTGGTCACGAGCAACCACTACTGGTCAGGACGGCGACCAGTACTGGTCAAATTTAGCTGGAGGTCTGTGCTGACGACCCGAGGAAATGCTGTGACAGAGGTGCTTTGGGAGGGGTTGAGACGAGGAGAGCGTAGAGGAAAATGGGAGGCGGTGGTCGGTAACGTCTTGTGGGCGGGCGCGAGCATCTAAAAAGGCTTTTATCTACGGGCAAAAAGGAAAAGGGGGCTATTATGAAGAAATTTTCAAGATCTTGTACCGCAAATCCATAGGTTCTATTATACCCAAACAAGCAATATGATTAAGAGTGCACTCCAGCAGGCTCGTAGTAGGGCACAGCCCCAAGCTCCCTCAAGGCACTGGAAGGTGGCGAAGACTGTTCGGTGCAGCTACGCAGAGCGTCAGCGATCAGGAAGCTATCGCCAAGCTTTTCCCTAACACATACGGTCTCCCCAAGCTCACCTTCGAAGCTTCGAGCGAGGCTACCTGGCACGCCCATCAATGGCGGTGTCATCCTCTGGCGGTCAGGCCCCTGTAGGCACAATGTCATCGCAGGGCCTCTTCGACGGTCTGAAGAAGATCCATCCCGACAGCCGTCTCTATGGCTTCCTCATGGGTCCTGACGGTCTCGTACAGCACAACCATATCGAGCTGACGGCCGATATCATCGACGAGTACCGCAATACCGGCGGCTTCGACATCATCGGCTCTGGCCGCACGAAGCTCGAGGAAACGGCTCGGTTCGACAAGGGTCCGAGATCCTCAAGAAGCTCGACATCCGTGCGCTGGTCATCATCGGTGGTGACGACTCAACACCAACGCTGCAGTCCCGCAGAATACTACAAGAGCATCGGCGCTCCCGTCCTAGGTCATTGGCTGGCCCAAGACCATCGACGGTGACCCAGAAGAACGAGCAGATCGAGACCTCTTCGGCTTCGACACCGCCATGAGAAGGTCTACGCCGAAGCCACGGTACATCCAGCGCGACCGTAACTCGCCCGCGTACTGGCACTTCATCGTTTCCGGCCGCCTTTGCTTGCAGCATCGCCTCGAGGTGCCCTGCAGGCTGAGCCCAACGTCGCTATCATCAGCGAAGAAGTAGAGTTAAGAACCAGACCCCTCGACGACGTAGTCACCTACATCGCTGAGGTCGTAGCCACTGTGTGCTGCTAAGGGTGAGAACTTCACGGTACCGATCCCCGAAGGTCTTATCGAATCTATCCTCGCCTTCAAGGCGCTCATCGCTGAGTTCAACGACCTCGCACACCACGAGGCAGAGTTCGCGTTGTACCCGCTGATGAGCAAGGTGCCTATGTCGCTGAGCACCTTAGCACTGCTAATCAGCCTCTACGCCAGCCCGCCCGCTACGGTAGTCGCCAGCTGACGCCCGGACCAGACCTCGCATGGTAACGTCCAGGTGTCGCTCATCGAGACGGTGCCCTGGCTGAGATGGTCGCTACCAAGCTCGCTGCTTGGAAGGGAAGAAGGCCGCCCACGGGTAAGTCTTCCCTCACGCACCCTTCGGCTACGGGCGTCGCTGCGCTATGCCCCTCGAACTCGATGTTGACCACTGCTACGCCCTCGGTCGTGGCCGGCTGCTTGCCTCATCGCCTCAGGTGTGACGGGCTGTACATGAGCCCAGGTACAGAACCCTCACGGCCCTGCCACTGAGTGGATCGCTGGTGGTATCCCCACGACGATGATGATGAACATGGAGCGTCGTCACGGCGAAATGAAGCCTGTGATCCAGAAGGCCTGCAGACCTTTCAGGGCAAGCCTGCTTCGCTTACTTCTTCTGCAGCCAACCGCGCTGAGCCAAGGAGTTGATACGTGCTTCATCTACGGGCCCATCCAGTTCCACGCGATCCCGAGCTCTGCGACCAGCTCCTACGTACGCCTCGCTCTCGAGCAGAGTAAGCCCGAGGCTCACACCTTCATATATAGGCGTGCCCGCATCGACTCACATGTAGGTCGGTGCGGCACGCTCGCTTTTATTTTATAGAGTGCTGTGGAGTTCGTCTGTTGCCGCAGATATTATTACGTACCTACCTACATGTTATACTCATCGACAGCATCAACCCACAAACAACCAAAAGACCATGTAAGAAAAAGGTATCTTCGAGTACCTTCAAGGAAGGTAACTCTCGTTACATGGATTTCACGCCGTGCACGCTGCCGTGAATATTGAGCTGGTGACCTGCGCCTTCGTTATTGGCATTGTAGCTGGTCTCATTGATGGCCCGCATCGGTCTGACAGCAGTCCTTTCCTTATTGTGCCTTGGCCTCCTCCTCCCTGGTCTCGCAATCGCTGTACGCCGTCTCATGACCTGGGTAAGGACTAAGTACGTCCTTATTGCCTTATCCCCTTCGGTGCTTTCACCTGATCTATCTCTTCGTTCAGAAGGCGAGCCTGGTGACAACGCTCTACGGCCCTCAACCTAAGAGCCTCTAAGAGGACACAGACCTCTCCACGAACATACATACATTAACTTTGATTAGCGAGGCCGCGATCATCTGATGATCGCGGCCTCACTTCATACTTCATTATGCCTTCTCTGCTATGACCTTTGTAGCGGTCGATAACATCTGTACCTTTGTGCACGTTCCAATCATATTCATCAACCTGCAAATAACTAAAAGACTCATGCAAGAAAAAGGTCTCTTCGAGTACTTCACGGATTGTATCACGCTCAAGCTTGCTGATTTCGATGGTCGCACGCCGTCGTGAATACTGGGGTATGTACTTCTACAGTATCATTGCCTTTTGTATTTATCTTCATCGATATCTCCTCGACCCTCGGCCTGCGATCTTACCGAAAATCGTATCCTCATTTTTCGCCCTCCCCAGTCTTGCTGTGAGTGTGCGGCGTCTCCATGATGTCGGTAAGCCCGGGTATTATATCCTCGCTGGCTTATCCTTATCCTCGGTGCTTTTTACCTGCCTTCTCTCTTTATAGAAGACAGCGAGCCTGAGGAAAATGCCTATGGCACCCTTTCAATCCTAAGAGCCTCTAAGTAGGACACAGACTTCTCCACGAACATCACACAAAACGATAGCGAGGCCGCGATCATCTGATGATCGCGGCCTCGCCTATTTATAGAGTTCCCTTTTGTCGGGGACTATCGAAGCATCTGATCGGTAGATGCCTATCGATCTCCTTGCGGGCTTCGTCCGTAGGCCTCGAAGGCAGGTGCAGACATCGTCTCAGCGACGGAGGCATCGGCCTTCCGTTGAGCTTCGGGATGAAGCATTGACGTTCACCAGTAGGTCACCCTTGCTGTAGCCGTTGACAGAGGGGAGTCCCTTGCCACGCAGACGGAGGACCTTGCCTGGCTGCGTGCCCAGCGATGTTCACACGTGCCTTCCCACCGATCGTAGGTAGGCCTGACGGAGCCACCTTTAGGGCGGCTGTGGGTACGGAGATGAGGAGGTCTAGATGAGGTCATTGCCATGGTGATGAGATTGGGATCCTCTTTCCTGATGACGAGACCTGCAGGTCATCAGATACTACCGCGGGAGCAGCGTCTCCTGCCCTGACGGAGAACTGCATGCCCGCAGCCGCAGCAGGGGATGCGGAAGGATACGACTCTTCGCCGATGCGTGCGCCTTCCCTTACAGAAGTTACAGGGCTTGGTGATGACCTCGCCCGTACCCTCGCTGTTGGGGCAGACGACTGCGTCTGCGTCACTGCCGAAGATACTGCGCTGAGTGAGATGACGACGCCCGGAGCCGTGACACGTGTCGCACTGCTTCGCCGTCCTCTCTCCGTGCGCTACCGCTGACGGTGGGAGCAGGCGACTGTGCTTTTCACCTTGAGCTTCTTCTCACGCCCCTTGTCGATCTCCTCGAGGGTGAGGCGGACGCGAGCGCGAAGGTCGGAGCCGCAGGACCTGACGGCCACCGCCGCCACCTCGCTGAAGCCACCGAAGTCAAAAGCCCGAAGCCACCGAAGTCAAAGCCTCCGAGCCACCACCCTCCGAAGAGGTCGCCGAAGCGGCTGGAAGATATCTTCCATCGACATGCCTCCGCCGAAGCCACCGCCACCGCTGGCAGCGCTGCCACCGACACCGGCATGACCGAACTGGTCGTAGCGCTGGCGCTTCTCTGGGATCGCTCAGTACGTCATAGGCCCTCAGCAAGCTCCTTGAACTTCTTCGGCCTTGTCGGGATTCTTGTCGGAGTGATATTCTGATGGCGAGCGAGGTAGGCTTTCTTCAGCTCTTCGGTTGAAGCGCCCTTAGCTACGCCAAGGACTTCATAGTAATCTCTTTTCTTGCCATAGATAGTTTCTCCTTCTCACCGCTGACCTGCGACCACAGAGGAGTGGCGTAGTACCTTGTCGTGGAGCTTGCATCTTCTGACGCAGTCGATGATCCACCCCTGAGGCCTCCTCGGGCGGGGAAGGTAGCGATGGCTTCGTGGAGCCTCATCATCGAGTCTCGCCCCTCGGTGGGGATAGCTGCGACGCCCTGACGGCTGAGGTAGTCCACGAACTTTGAGTAGATCAGGTGCACGCCTTTCTTGAGGGGCATCGAGGTCGGTGGCCTTGTCGAGGTTCTGCAGGGCGATTTCGAGATCACTCGACGACGGGCAAGAGTGCCGGTGAGGGCCTTCCGCCTCGCTGCGGATGAGCTCTGCCTTCTCCTTGAGGGTGCGCTTGCGGTAGTTGTCGTACTCGGCGACCAGACGCAGGTGTGCGTCCCTTGAGCTTGTCGAGCTCGGCCTGAAAGCTTGGCTTCGACGAAAGTTCTTCAGTTGGGCTCGGTCAATTTCTTCCTCTTGTGGCTGAGCCTGCTCGTTTGTCTGACAATCTGTCTGCTTTCTGTGGCTGTCTGCTCGTCGCGCTCCAGCTCTTGATCTTTGATTTCTTCGCTCATATTATTTATTGTTATTTGCTATATTAGTGGCTTACACCACATGGAGAGGCGGTGTAGGCGCTATCATATCCTCCCGATCGTGCCATGCCGTGCGGGAGCTATCCACTCGTGCAATATGATACCAACTCTTGACGGGCGAGCCCATTCTATGCGGGCTGAGGAAGCCTCTCCTTCGCCCGCTCAGCCCAGCCCTTCCCCAGCACCGACCGAAGGAGAATGAAGAGCTCGCCCGTGGACTCCACTCAAGGAATCCACGGGCGAGCTTCTGCTTATCCCTTGTTTAGAGGCGGGATCAGATGAGGCAGAATTACCCCTCTGATTATTTTTCCCAGTCTATGATCATCTGATCTATGATAGATTTATAGCCTTAGCCTGTTCCTCATTAACCTGCTCCTGCTCTGAAGTTGCACATACCTTTGTCCCCACTTCGGAACCACAACCACATCCTTACTGATTCTTTTCATATATTTCTAGCTGAGTCCTTATTGTTCTCTTAGATGGTTCCTCGATGCATCCTTTGCTGAGATCTCTTCACTTATTGCTGTAATATGGATTCGCCCCTACTACATCTATCGAATAAGCGTGTACTCATCTACGACCTTCTGACTATCACCTGAAAGTTGATATAAGTATTCTTCACCCTATATAGTGGAAGGCTATTGAATATCTCCTTTCTCAAACATCCGACTTCAGGGTTCTAGCGAGAACTGACGTAGCAGTGGTATCTCATTTGTATAGCTATTGTCTCAATGAGCTTTGAGATCTCTCTTCTTGCGTTGTGACTTGCTCCTGGTCTGAACCTGTATTATCCCTCTTTATCGACTTAGGATCTATGATAATTCTTGGGCACATTCTTCTCCCGGTTCCTTTGTTCTTGTTGTTGCAACAGGACATGTCATCCAACTCTTCACAGAAGAACGTATTGACTTTATCGTCTTTGCATGCTGACACAACTATTTTCTCCAACGAGGAAGCCCTATTTGAATATCTTCTTCCACTTCTGGCAACCCAAGAATCTGTAGTGAGCTTGCGCAACGTAGTGGTCTTTGACCTGTATTCGCATGTCCGTAGAGAGCGATGATCACTTTCTTTCCCATATTGAGTTGTACTATTAGTGAGTAGTGAATTAGTCGGGGAGGATGAGGCGCTCAAAGCCGGGGGGACATCACCGCGGGAGCTGTCTTCGTCGCCGAGGATGAGCATATATCGACCCAGGTTCTGTATCAGTGACGTCGGCTGCCGTGCGGGTCATGTGTCGCCAGCCCATCGAGCGATACCGCGATGATCGTGGCACCTCACATCCCGTCTGATGATAGCCGTGTGTGGGTCGATGGATGGGCGATCTTCCGCATTCCGACCTTGAAGTTCGGAAGGCCGAGGTCGCCAGCGCAGCGGTACGATCTGTACGCGACCTGAAGTCACATGTGACGCCTGCAGGGTCTGCGATGGGCTTGTCATCCGATGACCCAGCCTCACCTCGTGGTTGAGTTGCCCGCTCGGGCGAGATCTCCGCCGAGGCTCGACGAGGTAGCTCGTCACGCCACGGCGCTTGAGCATGCTGCCACGAGGTCGGAGCAGTAGCCCCTTGGAGATGGAGGAGAAGTCCATCTTCATGCGGGGATCCTCTTGATCATGCGCATGCCATCGAGATGGATCTTGTCGAAGCTCCACGAAGTGCGGACGCTGTCGATAGCTTCAGTGACGCTGTTTCATGCTTCTTCCGAGCAGAGGGCCCCAGAGGTTGATGAGGGGCGCAGATCACATCACTAGCTCCACCCGTGTGGCGCGAGATGACGACGGACTGCAGGAAGACCTCACGCAGCATCGAGTCCATGAGCTGCGACTCATTGCGGTTGATTCGCTGAGATGAGGCTCTGTGGAGTCGAAGGATTGACGAGTGACTGCAGGCATGGAAGGTCGAGTCGACGGCCTCCGAATAGTCCTTCTGGGCATTGTACTGGATGGAGAAGGTCGTCGTGAAGACCCTCCCCGTGAGCTTGGTGTAGTCGCCTTCGCTACCGCTCCCAGACTTCTGGCACGAGCCGAAGCCGAGGAGAAGGGCGGCGCTCAGCATGTGGCGTAGGTGGTGCATAGCGTGTGTGTGGTTGATTTCGCGTCGATCTTGTAGTCGTTGCGGTCCTGCGGACTGACGTGCCAGCAGCTCATGGACAGCGCCGGAGGAGGAAGAGCGTCCCGATGACCATCGCCGTGAGTGCGATGAAGAAGTAGGGACGTCCGTGACAAGCGGCAGGCGTGCCCGTCCAGATGTGAAGAGCTTTCACTGCACAGGACGACGGCCAGCGCGAGGAAGCCGATGATGAACATCAGGCTCCCGCCGAGCGAAGAAGTGCATGGGCTTGCGGCCGAAGGTCGAGGTGAACCACAGCGTGATGAGGTCGAGATAGCCGCTGACAAAGCGGTTGAGGCCGAACTACTCGTACGCGTACTTACGCGCCTGATGCTGTAGCGACCTTTCCTCGCCGATGCGTGAGAAGCCCGCCACCTTCGCCATGTGGGGGATGTGGCGGTGCATGTCGTTGTAGATCTCGATACTCTTGACGACCTCGGGCGATAGGCCTTGAGCCCGCAGTTGAAGTCGTGCAGGTTGTCGATGCCCGAGAGCTTGCGCGCCGTAGCGTTGAAGAGCTTGGAGGGAGGTTCTTGCTGAGGACGGGGTCGTAGCGCTTCTGCTTCCAGCCGCTGACCAGATCGTAGCCCTCCTCCTGACCATATGGTAGAGGCCAGGGATCTCGTCAGGACTGTCCTGCAGGTCAGCGTCCATCGTGATGACTACATCGCCTCGGGTGTGCGAAGCGCACTGCCAGACCGGGGACTTCCCATAGTTGCGGCGGAACTTCACGCCCCGCACATGGGGGTTCTTCTCGCAAAGCTCCTGGATGATGCGCCAGGAGTCGTCCGTGCTACCATCGTTGATGAAGATGATCTCGTAGGAGAAGCCATGCTCCTCCATCACGCGTCGGATCCATGCCTCGAGCTCGGGCAGGGATTCGGCTTCGTTATATAGGGTGACCACGACAGAGATGTCCATGTCTATCTTTAGTTTGCGACGTAGGATGAGCCCGTGATGAGGCCCCCAGATCCCGCCCAGGATGATCGTCAGGCAATAGTCCGTCCAGAGCCACTGCCAGAGGGTGATACCATGCATCTGCAGGATCATCTCACGCATCTGAGCGGTCGCCCCTGGCGTCGTGCGCAGGGCTTCTTCCCAAGCCGCCAGGAGCGTAGGCATCGCATAGCGGAAGTAGAAGTACCGAGGGATGAAGGCCAAGATACCGCCGAAGACGTGTGGGAGGACGACGTAGCTGAAGCCTTGACCAGCCTTGAAGGGCCCCGTGGGTAGAAGTAATCTCGATAAGCCGGGCACCACGATACGCCACGATGGGCACGATGATGACCCCGAAGATAGAGAATCTGCAGGAGGGTACCTGCAAAGCTCAGTATACGGGCAGTGTACATCACGACGAGGATGAGCCCGAAGGTCAGGCCGGCACTGTGCTGCCGATGGGATGAGGGGGAGGATGAGGTGTTGCGACATCGGTTATCTATTCTTGGGCGCAAAGGTACGACTATTCTTGTGGTTATCCAGACTTTAGCTGGTGTCTGTTATGGCGATATTGCCTTTTTGCAGAATAATGGAACACATCCCGATCGCAAAGCATAGGGTTTTGCAGATCGGGATGTGTTTATGTTTGAAGCAACACTTTTAAAATCCTGAGGAATGAGTATTCCCAGACTAAAGAGCTCTGAGGTGGAGAAACGGAAAAAGTCTATTACCTTCCTCAAATAGGTGACTTCAATCTTGATTTTAGTGGCTTTCTTTGCTTTGTATGAAATCTTTCGTGTTGTTAATGAAGATGACATTAAAGCTTCCGTCAGCAGCTTCAGAATAGGTGTATTTAGTAGGAGGAGGTCATCAAAACGAACGTAATATAATTGCTTCCATCGTATGTGTTCCCAGTGAATTGGCCACTTGAGATGATGAGATAGACGTCATTTTCTCCGTTTGCATCGGATGCAATAGAGTGTAAGTCCCCATTCTCTCATAAGGAAGTTAAGCTCGATTGTGTTCTCGCTCCTGATGCTTGCGAATTTAATTTTTAGCATCTGTCATCTCATCTATTTTTCTCCGAATAGGTATAGTTCATTTCTATCTTTTGAAATGAAGAGCTGTCACTCGTCAGGGAGCTGCTTGTGCTATCTAGGGTGGTGTACTGTCTGCTCGTACCGGTACGTTGATGATGTGAGTGTAAGGCAGATAATTCCTCCAAGAATAGTGATACTTGTTTTAGCATGGGTCTGTAAGTGTTTAGAGTTAGAGAAGAGCTTTTGATGGGATCTTATGCAGAGGGTCTCTTTATCACAAAGATAAAGATAACTACACAACTAACTATATGAACTTTGTTGCGTGTGATGAGCTGTTGTAGGGTAACTTACTTATTGCTGTTGTTAGGTTTGTAGGTCTCTATGTTATAGCGACTTACTTGGGGAGCGTGCACTAATATAGCTTCTTTATTTCGGACCACTATTGCTTTTGCAGTGGAAGTACTATGGGTGCATGGTATGAACACTATTGGATCGGAGTATGAACCTATATTGGTCAGCGGGTGAACCACTATTGGTCCGTGTGCGAAACCTATATTGGTCGCGACGTGGATGCTAGGTGGGCCCGACTCAGTGACCAAATATAGGGTCGTCTGACTCCTGCATAGCTTACCCCGCTCTCGCATCGGATGAGTGGGGCGCAGAGCAGTCTGGTGAATGGCGTATATTTGTGTATAGATACACACTGAATACATGAATCAATCGGCATGAAGCGACTATTCACCCTCGCTCTTAGCCTCGTCTGCAGTCTCGGTGTGCAGGCCCAAGAGCTTCTCGTCGGGACGTACAACGTCCGCTAAAATGAATCATGTATAAACCAGGGCAATAGCTGGGAGCAGCGCTGCCCCGTCATCTGCGAAATCCTCTCCTGAAAGCCCCGATATCTTCGGCACACAGGAGGCGAGGTCGGCAGATCCGACGACCTCTGAAAAGGGCTCCCTGAATACGACCACATCGGTGTCGCCCGTGATGATGGGCGTGAGGAAGCAGTGACTCTGCCATCTTCTACAGAGGGGCGCGAGAAGATCCGCTCGGGGAACTCTGGCTCAGCAGAGACGCCCGACCGCCCGCCCTCGGCTGGGATGCTGCCTGCATCCGTATCTCTGTACGTGGGGCGGGTGAAGACCTGCGTACCCATCAGCGTCTGTACTGCTAATCTCCACCTCGACCACGTCGGGCGTCGGGCGCAGTGGAGTCCGCTCGCCTCGTGATGAGTCGTATCCGTAGTCTCGTGCCTGCGGGTGCCTCTCACATCCTCACGGGGGACTTAATGTCGACCAGACCGATGGAGTCTATACCTACGACCTCGACGGCCTCGCTTCGCGATTCGTATGCTATCGCCGAGCGAGATTGGCGCCCAACGGGACGTTCAATGCCTTCGACACCGAGCTGAAGACGCCGAGCCGTATCGACCATATCTTCGTCTCACTAACTACCGTGTCTTGCGCTGTGCTGCGTACCGATAGCTACGGACGGAGCGTGAGGACGCCACCGAGAGGGGAGCAGCAAGCCCGCCCCGCCGAGGTGCGCCTGAAAGAAAGCACGTGCGTCGCGCTCCTCCGACCACTATCCGTCTTTGCCGCCTGAGCTATGACAAGGATGCCGAGTGCGGCACTGCCCATATCTCCCGCAAGCGCACTGCGCCGCTGAAGCGATAAACCTAAGCGCCCAGCGATATAAAGACGCCCCGCCTTCCACAGTGGAAGACGGGCGTCCGAGTCTGCACCTACCTCACGGGTAGGCTGCGAAAGCGACTCTTAGGAGAGCTTTTCTTGAGGCAGCCAGTGCATCAGAGGTCACCGAGGGTGGCCTTCTCCGTAGCAGCGTTGGTAGCAGCGACGGCAGCAGAAGCATCCTGGTGGCGAGCCTGACGGTCAGCGCGCTCTGCGCTCGCTTGCACGAGCTTCAGCCTTAGCTTCGTCTTCGAAGGTGCGGCTGTGAGAGACGATGATGCGGCGAGAATCCTTGTTGAGGTCGATGACGCTGAAGGGAGCGTTTCGCCCTTGACAGCCTGCGTACCATCGGCCTTGACCGGGTGCTTAGGCGTAGCGAATGCTTCGATACCTTCAGGAGAGGAGATGACAGCGCCGCTTCTCTACGAATCGTGGATCGTACCTTCGTGGATCGTACCTGACACGGTAGTCAGCTTCGAAGGCGTTCCAGGGTTCTCTTCAAGCTGCTTGTGGCCGAGAGAGACGACGGTTTTTCCTTGTCGATTTCGAGGACGACGATCTCCGAGGAGCACCGACTTCCGTGAACTCGTTGAGGGTGTGATCTTCTTCGTCCAGAGAGAGGTCGGAGATGTGCAAGACCATCGATACCTTCTTCGATCTCTACGAAGACACCGAAGTTGGTGAAGTTGCGGACCTCAGCCGTGTGGCGAGAGCCGATGGGGGAAGCGCTTGTCGATGTTTTTCCCCATGGATCTTTCTCGAGCTGCTGAGACCGAAGGGCTCATCTTACGCTCTTCGCGGTCGAGAGGATGATCAGCTTCGACTTCGTCGCCGACCTTCAGGAGTTCTGAGCCGAGCGGACGTGCTGCGTCAAGACATTTCAGAGATGTGGACGAGACCTTCTACGCCAGGAGCAACTTCGATGGATGCACCGTGAGTCAGCAGGACGACGACCTTACCCTTGATCTTAGTCGCCCACCTTGAGGTTAGGGTCGAGGCTATCCAGGGATGTGGCTGGAGCTGCTTGATACCAAGAGCGTACAGCTTCACGCTTCTGATCGAACTCGAGGATAACGACGTTGAGCTTCTGGTCGGTAACAACTTCGCTGGGGTGAGATACGCAGCCCCAAGGAGGTCGGTGATGTGGACGAGACCATCGACAATACTGAGGTCGATGAAGGCACCGTAAGAGTGATGTTCTTGACGACCCCTTCGAGTACCTGACCTTCTCAAGCTTGCTGATGATCTCAGCCTTCTGAGCTTCGAGTTCGGCTCGATGAGGATCTTATGCGATACGACGACGTTCTTGAAGTCCTGGTTGATCTTGACGATCTTGAACTCCATAGTCTTGTCGACATAAGCATCGTAGATCGTGGATAGGACGGACGTCGATCTGCGAGCCGGGAGGAAGGCCTCGATACCGAAGATATCGACGATCGTACCACCCTTCGTGCGGCGCGGCAGCCAGTACCGCTTCGTCCTTCTCGAGGGCTTCGTTGATACGATCCAGCGAGCGACGCGTGCGTGCACTGGCGGTGTGAGAGGACGAGCTGTCCTTTCCTTGTCTTCCTGTGATTCGATGAAGACCTCGACCTTGTCGCCTACCTGGAGGTCAGGGTTGTAGCGGAACTCAGCTGAGTTGATCGCACCTTCGCTCTTGAAGCCGATGTTGACGAGTACTGCGCTTACCAATCTTGGTAACCGTACCGATGACGATCTCCTGATCCTTAACGCTGTTCAGGTGCCATCATAAGCGGCTTCCTGCTCCTGACGAGAAGCTAGAGCACTACCTCTCCTTCTCAAACTCATCCCAGTTGAAGTCCGCGATGGGCTTGATCTCTTTCAAATTTTCCATTTGTTAAACTTACTATGAATTACACACGTGCTTCTGCTGGTGCATAGCACTGACGTGACCAGCAAAGTGGACATCAAGCGATGCACTACCCGCGAAAAGTCAGCGCAAATGTACGAAAAAGTCACGTACTTATCCCCCACTGTCACTGTCTCATACACTCTGCGACTGCCCACAGAGAGCCGGCTGTATAGATGCGCAGCCCCCGCTCCCGAAGGCTCGGAAGCGGGGCTGCGCGTCACTATTTCGTAGGGAATAAGGAGGTTAGTTGCTTCCTCGGGCGTACAGGTGCGAGAAGTCACGCATACGATGATCGCGGTGAAGGGCGTATCTCAGCGGTCTCATGTCTTCGCCACGCTGCACCTTGTAGGTGAGGACGAGGTTGCCCTCAGGTCCTTCTTCAGGCGTACGGGAGGATCTCCGTGGAGATCGTCGTCAGCAGGGGAGGACGACGGGGATGACGAACTCACGCTGCCAGTCGATCTCGGTGGGCTTGCACGCCAGTCGTCAGCATACCGGTGGCGATTCAGCTCCTCTTCGCTTAGCGCGAGCGTCGAGGAGCGAGTCTTCGGCAGCAAGTGGTTCTTCGCGATGTGGTAGGGGAGGCTGTCGGGGTTCGCGACGACGCTGGCAGAGGCTAGAGTGGTGCTATCCTGTGCGGATCTGCTCACTCTGTCCACTACTGCAAGCAGTCGAGGGCGGAGAGCTTAGTGCGCTTTCAAGGAGGATCTTATTTGCTTTCATAATGATCGTGCCATCTATGAAGCGAAACGATCAAAGATAGAGCTTTCATATCAAGTCCTTCCCCAGCCGTCTGCAACGATGTCGATCCCGATGTCGCCGTAGGGCGAAGTACTCGCTGCCTTGGCTCCCGGAGGAAGGGGCTGCTATGGCGTCCGCCGATCTCGATCTTGGCGTAGATGACATCGCCGAGGACGGACATAGGGCCGAGGCCTGCCTTTGCTCCGTAGCGATAGCGCCACGGACCCGCGGTGAGCGGTTGAAGACGACGCCTGCGGTGCGCGTCTGTCACCACCTGCCCGACATAGAGCCCGCTATTGATTTCTTCTGGCTCTTCTCCGCCCGTGTACCAGCGACTCAATGCCCGCCGTGGGGAGGAGCATCGGGAAGGTGTACTCGAGGGCACTATTCTCCTTGTCGAGGAAGCCGACGGGGTTGGTGATGGAGCTCGTAGCCGACGTGTGCGCTCGCCACCAGTCGGTGGTAGGGCTTGGTGGTAGGCTAAGCGGCTATGTAGGCCGAGCTCGACGACGGTGGCGGGTGCACGCGATCTTCGTTCCGTGCAGCAGCTCGCTGGCTGACCCCGAGGCAAGCGAGGAGGATAAGAGAGAGTAATGTCTTTTCATGGCTGCAAATATAGGCGAAATAGCCTTAGTACTGCAGGGTCGGGTGAGGTCTTCCGCAAGGATCCCATATAGGTATATGGGTACGTGGGTAAAAAGCTATAGCTTTGGACTGATCCTCTACAGCTTTGTGAAGTGACCAATGTGAGGTTGTTTGCTCCGCGTAGGGATAAAAGTTGTGGACGAGTGGTGAGATAAGTTTTGGACTGCGTACGGCGGATCTAATATCGACGATACGTGAACTTTCGAAAGTTTTCGTGCCTGGTCTTTAAAGACTACGTGCGTGAACAGAGGAAAACACACTACGCTGAAGGCCGCTTTTTCTTCGCAGGAAGGACACTTTTCGCTCCGCTGGATAAGAGGAATACGCGCGATAAAAGCGAAGGACTTGCGTGCCTCTTCGGAGAGGCATATTGAGAACTGCACCTCTGAGCGGTCGCTGTATAAAAGCAGACGAGGCCGCCAAGTACCCTGGGCAGGCGACGGCGGCTCTGCATCGTTGAAGGAGACAGAAGGGATTACTGGCGCCACAGCTCCTTGTCGAGGAAGAGGATAGCGGCACCCTCAGCCCGCCTGCGGACGCAGGTCGATGAGGGTTTGTGGCGACTAGCTTCTTCTTCGAGCTGCTCCGCGGATGTGCTCAGAAAGTCCTGCCGAGGCATATCGCTTCTCTTCAGAAGCCGATGCGCACGGGTTTCAATCTTCTCGGAGACGAGGGCATTCGTGCTGGTAAAGCGCTTTCCGGCGATCTCGGGGAGAGTTGAACTCCGTCTCTACTGCAGCGACATTGGCCTTGATCTCGCCTTGCCACCACCGCGTGAGGACGTGGCGCATCATGTGCTGCAGCGTGAGTCGGCTCCTCCTTGTACTGCATATAGTACTGCCAGTGAGGCGAAGCCGTCGGGCCTGCACTGAGCGATAGTAGGCGGACATAGAGAGGTGGGTGTTCGCGGAGGAACATCTCGAAGTTGATCTGCTCGTGTCGATAGCCTGCATTCTCGCTGAGGAATTTCATTGTCTTGTTTATGTAGAAGTGATAATAGTAAATAGCGGGTCTTGACGAAATCTTTGTCTGTATGGGGAAGTCCCTCGGGTATGCGTGCTTACACAGGATCCTATTATACTCTTCTACAGAGATACAAGGGCACAATTGTTCGCTTCGCGTCCTCCGATGATGTGGTTAGTACTCGAGGATTAAAGGTGGAAAGCGAAGACGTGTGACGGGCCAAAAGCCGAGGGAGAGTAGCGAAAGGGCATCGACTGAGGCGCACCTCACGGTGATCGCACGGGCGCAGTTGTTGGCACGCCGCGCGCGAAGACGAGGATCTGCCGCAGCCCTCGGCGCTACTCGAGGAGGAAGTCCCGCACGCGAGGCATACTGCATCATCAGCGACTCACCGCCCGGAGCCACGCCCTCGACGTCAGCGGGCGAGGCACTGATCGCAGGCTCGTCCTTGATGATCGCGTGAGAGGCTGAGCCTCCCAATCGAAGTTCATCTCGCTGCAGTCGGGTCACGTCAAGGGGTGGCGAAGCCGGCAGCCACAGAAGTCAGCGAGCTTGCGGGCGCGCTGTGGGGGCGAGAAGACGACGCCGTCGAAAGCTAAAGGCCAGCCGAGGTGCAGCGCGCGTGATGCTGGCCTCCTCCTCGGAAGGTGGGGCGGCACGTCTGATGTCCATATCGCTCGTAGCACGTCTCGGCCCGCCGTCAGGACGACAGACGTGCTGGCGTACAATATAACACGTGCATAAAGATGTGGGGGTAAGAGCGTGAAGAGGTGCGGCCCGCACGCTGTGCGGAACTTCTCTTCGTCGAAGGAGCGGCGCTTGCCACCATGCCCGCGATGCTCCAGGCGTGCGCCGGAATGATGTTACGCGCACTGCCGCGGCGGCCCGCATTGTGGTGGCGGAGGAGGCGTTCCGTCGAAGACTACTGGCGCTCGTCGCTTCAGCCTTCAGTGCGGAGCCTTATGGGCTCAGCTTGTTCTCGAGTTGTTCTTGCTCGTCTTGCGCAGAGCGGCGCTCTTCAGGCGCGGAGAGGATACGCTGCAGCTCTCTGGCGCGCTCGCTGCGGCGGTCGCGGAGTGATACGAGGGCGCTCGCTATCTGCTAACGAGCTTGGTCTGCGAGCTTCTCCTCGGCGATATGCTCTTGGATATCGCTCCTTGACAGGAGGTCTACTTCGTCGAAGAGGGCGACATCCGGTCTCAAGACAAAGAGGTCAGAGCTGGGCGCGCGACGCCCGTTGATCTTGACGCGAGCCGAGGCGGATATGCTCCTCGACATCACGTCGAGCGGGCTAGCGTCGCTGATCAGCTATGATACGTAGTTTCATTCGCGGAGAGAGAGCGCGGGAAAAGGGTGGCGCGCTATGAGCTGCGCCTTCGCTGAGTGAGGGACTGCCTCGAGGATGCGCTCGGGCGAAGTGCCCTATGAGCAAGCGAAAGTCGTCGTGTAGCGGTGTGTGTGTCAAGATACCATGGACGGGCGAGGGCATCCTCGGGCTGTAGACAAATCACTCCAGGCGCTGGCTATACCGAGGAATCAGCTGCCGGGATGCATTAGCGGCGCAGACGGAGAGAAGACACGCGTGCCGACCATATAGACGCCAGGTGCATATTCGGCGCTGTCCATCCGAGATCGCGCGTCCATCGAAGCGATGAGGATGAAGCTCGTCGCGAGGGTCGAGGCCGCCCAGCGACGGAGTGGACATGAGGAGCAGTTCATGCAGCCACTGCTCTATCTGTGACTTGCTCGCTTCCACGGCTACCGAAGAAGGAAGATCTCAAAGCATCGCTCTCCTCGATGAGGTGAAAGCGCCTCCTGCATCAGCTCGGGGTCGTAGGTCTTCGCCCGTGTCGGGCGAAGGGAGCTATGCCGAGACGCAGGCGGCCTGGCGTGGGCTGTGTCAGCTCCGGGGTGGAGCCGCTCGAAGGTCCGCACCGGAGGCTGGGGTGGATAGCCCACAGGAGGAATGGCCTCGGGGCCTCAGCCCGCCGAGGCAGAGAGACCTGCTGATGCGGCTCCACATCGGCGGCGGTAGCGGCGTAGAGATCGCTTCGATCGCACTGTCGGCGACGAGGCAGCGTCGCCTCACGAGCTTGATGAGGAGTGCTGCGTATGGGCGCCGTCGGTCGGAGGATCGAGGCGGAGTACCTGTGGCGCGCAGTACGTCGTGCAGATCGAGTACCGCATCGGAAAGTGCTCATGCCTGAGGCGCCGAGCACTGAGCGCAGCGATCCGAGGCTGCACGCTCCTCGCCACGACGGATAATCGTGCGCCATCCCCTCGACATTGTCAGGGGCATCGAGCTCCGTGAAGAACGCGGCTGGAGTGGCAGGATGAACTCATGCTGCTCGTTGGCGATGCTACGGCGTAGAGCAGGGGATGAGCATCGCCACGTCGCCCTTGTGCGAGCGGATGATGAGATGGCGGGCCACAGATAGCGGCCGGAGTGGTGCAGAACTGCAAGGTCTGGCGCGAGCGCGGGTTGAGCTCAGGGTCGTTGTACATCTTCATCTGCCTTGTAGCCCTTCATGCCCACGACCAGCGGCGTACTCGAGGGAGCTCGTTGATAGCTGTCGTGAGGTCGAGCTCTTGCCTCATGGCGTGAGGGTGCGCGGAGCTTGGAGCGCACTTCTCTCTGGAGTGCTTCATCGAGGCCAGCCTGCTGGACACGGCGCTGTGCGTATTGTAGATCTTCAGCGCGAGGATGGAGAGACGGTCTGATAGCCCAAGCGGGGGCTCTCGGTGTTGATCTTGGCATCGAGGAGGGCTTCCACGTATCTGCAAAGAGTGGGTGTGAAGAAGCTGTCGATGGGCTCCACAAAGGTCGGTGCGCTCTTGGTTGCTGCACCGGTCGATACGGCGCTGATCGTCCAGCGCTTCGACGAGCGATCTCAGGGTGCTGGATGATGTCCTCGAAGGCGCACTGGGAAGTCCGCCGATCCGGTTCTTGCGGGAAGGTCATGCTCGAGTCGTGTGCTCAAGGGTAAAGGGTTGCCTGATGCGGGTGTGTCACGCTGCCTCGTGGCTCGTAGGCTTGGATAGCTTCCTGGAAGATGCGGATGGCTAATTGGCTGAACTGCTTCATATCTTGTCTGAGAGCGCCTTATGGTGTCGGGTGTAGCGCCTATCAAAAGATAATGAAAAAGGTGTGTTGTCCTAATGGACTCCGACTTACCTCTATCAGCCGGGTCCGATGCAGTCGGAAAGGCGAGTGAAGGTGAGAGAGCGCAGTTCGCAGTGAGTCAAGACGACCGCTGAGGCTTCGTGGATGTCCTTCAGCGCCTCATCACCCATCTTGGCGAAGAGCGGTGCGAGCTCGTCGAGCTGATGGCTGTCGATACTGCTTCTTGCTCCGTGAAAGGAGGCCCTTCTCCGAAGAACTGCGTGATGTGCCCGTAGATCGTGCCGACGTTGGGCTTACGGATGCTGGCTGCCCTCGGTACGGTCTTCCCCTCGCCGGATGAGGTGGCACGTCTGCTCCTGTGTACTCACACGGGCGCTCTCGCTCCGGCAGTGTATGTGTTCTTGCTCTTGGTCTTTGGGGAAGGCGCACCCGCCAGTCGGGTACGATGTAGCGTCCCGGGCGCTCGGCCTTCGCTGCCTGGAGCCACTTGCCGAGGTGCTCGTCTATCTGGAGGTCATCACGATTGAGGCGGCTCTCCCGTAGCGAGGACACTGTAATACAGCTACTCGATTGCGTATGAGGCCGCCGCATCGGGCAGGAACTGAGTCTCCCGGCATAGAGGAAGGTCCAAGCTCGGCGATGAACTCCTTCACCTTCTTCATACCACGACATCGCATGGGTCTGTAGTAGGCTCACGAGACCTCCGTCCGGCGAAGAAGGAGGAGTAGGCGAAAGGCCTTACGGGTGCGCTCCAGCGATTGGCGGGTGGGGCAGAGCCTCCACTCAGCGAAAGAGGCTGCTGGAGCTGCTGGACGAAGCGGTCGGCTACCTGACGGAGCTCATCTGACCTTGAGAAAGCCTGCTCCTGCGCCCGGTCCCCAGGCGGCTACTTCGGCTACGCTCGCTCTCTATGCACGGTAGCTGCCAGGCGTGCTGGCGAGTAGAGATCGGCGACGTCGCGCTCCAGCTGAAGGCTTGGGCCAGCCTGCTGGAGCCAATAGCTCAAATACGTCGGCGATGAGAGGCACTGACGTAGCTCCTCGTCGCTGGCTCCGGGTGGCTTCATGACCCGTGATCTCGGGTGGTACGGAGGCGTGTCGGAGCCTGAGCGAAGGAGGACAAGGCCTTCGGGGCTTCTCAGGCAGGAGAGCGCTACGTAGGCTTGCCCAAGCGAAGACGGCCTCCGGGTCGATGGCTGCTGCACGGTCGAAAGGTCAGCCCTGACTCTTGTGTATCGTGATCGCCCGCCAGGCGGATAGGGAAGTGCTTGAAGACGCCCTGGATAGCCGGGCTCGTATCAGCCGTATCCTCGTTGAAGGCGGTAGCGAGCATTCTCTCCCAGCTGTAGGCGGGTGCGTCGAGCTCGCCATTCTCCAGCCGCACGATGAGCTTCTTCTCGGTCATCTCGGCGGTAGCGAGCATGCGCCATTTCGACCAAAGCGGCGGGGCTGCACGGAGGTCGTTCTTGATGGGCATGGCACGTGCGCCGATCTTCCAGGCGGAGCGCGGGCTCGATGGGGTAGTGGTCGAGGGAGGTCCCCAGCGATGCTGAGCGTGATGGTCTTGGTATGCCCAGGGAGGGCCTCGGAAGCCTTGCGGTTTGGGAGATCTCGTCAACGCACGGGCGTTGTGTGCGTCGATCAGCGTCACGCGCAGCCCTCGCTCTTGATGAGACCGAAGGCCGGTTGATATCGCCACGGAGCCCTGCATGTCCTCGGGCGAGGGCGCTGTGGCGTGGGTGGTTCAGTGGGTCGATGAAGCCCGGCATCCTGCTGGCGGTAGGCGTGTGGAGCTCGATATAGGCAGAGAGTGCATGCAGGACGTGTGCGTAGGAAGAAGAAGAGGCTGGGGTGAGTACTGGCGCGGTACGTCCCTCCTGCCAGCTTGACCACGCGAGCTGCGTCGGGTCGCCGATGAAGAGCACCTGTACACCGCTTCGAAGGGTGAGCGGGCTTCTGCGGACGCTACGCAGGAGGGAGGTCGATGAGGTCCGAGCGTGTCCGGCACGAGCATACTCACCTCGTCGATTGGCAGCTCGAGCTCGCGGAGGCGGATCTTACGCATCCCTGCGAGATGGATGTGTCGGCGGAAGTCGTGGCGCTGACCAATAGCTGATTGGGCGTCGTGAGGAGTTGGGCCATAGAGTCGGGGATAGAAGGCGCCGATGAGGAGCTGTGGGAGGGGTGGAGGGTCATGCCACCTGCATTGAGGGCGGCGACCACCCGTGGGGCGGCGATGACGCAGCTCTTGCCAGGTGTGCTCCTTGATATAATGTGGTAGGGTGATCTTCCCCGTACGGCCTTCCCCGTGAGGAAGATGTTGCAGTTTGAGCCCATGGGCGATGAAGGCCTGAAGGCCCTCTTTCGCGCTGCATGCTGGGCGGCCAAAGATACGTGACACGAGCTCAGAGTAGAGGCTGGCTCGTAGGGATGTTGGCAGCTACACTTCAGTGGCGTCGATGGGGGCGTATCTGGTGGATGATGGCGAGAGGTCTGTGCGGCTGGTAGCACTCGACGTGCGAGATCGTAGTCGCCGGGCGACGAAGAGGGCTGCACGCCGGGGAGGGCGATGCTCCGCTCGTTGGGCTGTGCGATGTAGTATGAACCGCCATAAGGTTCCGAGAAAAGCCGAGAAGGCGTGGAAGCGTCATCTGTGGATCCTGGGATGGCTGCTTCGTCCGGAGCAAAGTACAAGGCGATGCGGTGGAAAGAGCGCGGGCAGCGTCACGGCGGATGAGCTGCCGTCAGGTGAGCCTCGAAGTTGTTGTACTCCTTGCTCACACCGATGTGGTGTCCGATGACCTCCGGGGGTGACGGTGCAGGTGCCCTTCTCCGGAGAGGGCGCAGGGGCGATCTTCTCGACTTCGTTGAGGATCTTCTCCAGATCATTCCCGTGCTGTCGGCCATCAGATGGGCCGTGCGTGCGGTCGATAATATCGGGCTGGCGTGCGGCAAGCTCTTGATGATGAAGTCGAGGGTCTTCCACGAGGTCGTACATCTTCGTGGACTCGAAGAGCCACCTCGCTCGCTGATGGCGCTGTGGAAGCGCCTGCGTATCGACCTTCTTCTTGTAACAGAGGATGGGGCACGTACTCTCGAGGGCTCATCGAGAGTGGGCCGGCTTGAGGGGTGTCGAGGTCGCTTGCTGCACGGCTTCATGCGCGCGCAGGCGAGGGACCTGCGAGGCCCATCGCCAAGGGAAGCGCTGCTTCGAGGAGTATCGTGCGGGGCGGTGACCTCGGCACCATAAGAGGATACTCTGATTGAAGTCACTGCTCCTCGGCGGGATCAGTTCCTTGGCCGCAAAGGAGGCTGCTCCTGGTCATGAAGAGGGGTTCGTCGCCAGCGAGCAGGTAGACTCGCTGGGTTTTGCGTTGACGAGCGAGACAGTTTGATCTCGTCGTGCAGTGGGCATCTATACTGCTCTGTGTACTGTGCGTCGGGTATGAGGCCCAATGAAGTACTCTCTCTGCAAAGATAAGCACGATCGAGGCTAAACCTGCCGAAGTGTCGCCTGCGTCTGGAGCAGCGTGAGGCCGACCCTATGTCTATATGATGAGCTGCGGGCGCTAAGTTTCGAAATCCGCCTCACGCCCGAGGGTGGGTGCCGACGCCGTCCACTATCTTATCGATGTCTGAGGCTGTCCAGCCCTTGATGCAGAATAGAAGTGGCCCTGCGCCTCGGTGAGACCTCAGAAGCGATGCGACACCTCCTCTACGACAAAGGCGCTCCGCCCGCAGATGATCCCTCGGTGCAGGCTCCCCGTCGCACTGACGAGGACCGATGCTGCAAGCAGATCGTCCGCTACAACTATGTCCTGCGCGTGCCGTACCTCGTCCTGAGCAACGGCCTCGGCCATCTCGTCTGCCGTATCGACTACGGCACGATGAGCTATTCCTTCCCTCTCCGATTCCCTCCTATGGTAGCTTAGAGTGACGGAGGCTTCCCCTACCGCACTAATACCCACGCACTACTGGGAAGCCTTCCCTACATTATATATGGGCACACCGCCGCTATGGAGCTGGTCCGCAGATCGCTCTGGCAGTGCCCGCATGGGAGAGTCCTCGATCGGGGTGCTCAATGTGCATGCTGGCGGCTTCTTCGCCGCTGAGGTGCGGATCGATGACCTCCTCTGGGTAGGGAGGTGGAGATCCACCACCGCTTCGAGGCAGTGGCACCAACATCATCACGATACCGACCCCGCCCTACCGATCAGTCATCCTCCGTCGTCGGGCAGGACGATCGCCCGTCATGTGCCCTCGTGCAGGCCGCTTCACCACCTGCCTCTTGATGGTGAAGGAAGCTTCGATCCGAGGCTGCTCCTCTCGCAGAGCAGCTCCTGCGTGCACCTCGCATCCGTCCCGAAGAAGAGCGCGCCCGTATGGCTCTGTCGCTCTGTAGCCGCGCCTCTCCCGCAAGGTCTCGGCCGTGCGTCAGCTCCTCGAGAGCGGAGCGAAGGCGACTGGGCTGCAGACCCTCTGTGCGCTCTTTCTCCACGTGCACGCTGTGGCTCACGCAATGGCGATGCGATGGAGCGCACGCTTCGCCTGCCCTGCATCTCCTTCTCAGACATCGTGAGCAGCTCCCGCAGGTCGGGCGCTCCTCCTCGGCTCAGCAGGCCTCCTCGACTACCTCCCCGACGAGGTGCTGCTCCGCGAGGCAGCGCGGCGAAATATGCCTTCCTCTCGCCCATAAGTACGGCTTGACGCCTCTTCGGCAAGTACACGTTCCGTCGGGCGCGAACTCGCCCACCGGCCTCGAGTGTCGCCTCCTCCAGCTCGCCACGCTCATCGTGCGGGCTCCACTCGGAAAGTGTCTTCCCCGAGACTGCGGTGTGCGCTGATGACCCTGCCACTCCCGCGTGCTGCAGAGTTGGGAGTGGCGAGGGCGGGATGCTCTCCGAGGAAGCCGTCGCTATATCGCTATCGATATCACTCCGTCCTATCGTGAGGCTGGCGTGTCCACTACCAGCGGGTAGAGCAGGTGGGCGAAGAGGCTGTGTCTCAGGCAGCTCCGCACGGAGGCAGGCCACGTGACCCGCCTCTTCGCCGAAGCTGGACTCACTGCACACGCTCGCTCAGGGAGTCGCAGGCCCTCCTTCAGCTTCACGCGACTACTGCACTCGCTGTCATCGCTGTCCCTTCTCCATCGCACTTTTGCGCTCTGCTCGTGTGCCTTCGCTGAGGTGCTGGGCTTTCAGCTTTTCCCAGTGACCTTTACTCGCCTCCGCATCGATGGTGGCTTTTCCGACAGTGATTGGTCGGTGAAGTGACTTTCACTGCTGACTCCCGCGTCGTGACAGTGCTGGTCGGTAGTAGCGACCAGTGCTGGTTCGTTCGCGACCACTGGTGGTTCGATTGCCTCCTGGGCAGTACTCTGCTCCCGCTCTTCCGTGAGGGTGATGTGCCCTACTCTGTTGGTCGCTGGGCGAACCTATATAGGTCAGGTATCTCCACGCCTGTTGGTCGCTACCGGCGACCCCATATAAATTCGCCCAACGAGCAATATAAGGTTCATACTCCTCTCTCCTTCCGATGGGGATGCTTCGTCGTGCACCACTGCGTCGTCTGCTATATATATGCAGCGAGGCGCTGTCATATGCCGCGAAAAGTCTGCGCTTTTGGCGGAATGTGAGTTTGTAGCAGGATCGAATCAAACGGCTCGCACCCTCTTTTGACTCTCATAAAGGTAAAGGGCTTCCCCGCCACCACCTATATCTGAGGTCAGGTGCGTGGCCGTTCCTTACGAGACACGGCGTCTGAGCATCGACGATGAGGAGGCTCCGGGTGTTTTTAATCAGGTAAAAGTGCACATGCTGACCTGAGACAAGGTATTGGAGAAATCAGCCGCTGTCTTGGAGGCTGAGTGGCGGTTAAGTATTGCAGCATCAGCTGCTGCGGTCCCTGTAATGACCCCGCAATGGTGGTAACTCAAGTAGCTGCCGCTCAGTCGAGGTGATCGAGGTGTGACCTCAGCGAATGAATATAGTTCAGAATGCAGCCTACGCACATAGGCTCGCGCGAGATCAGTACGTCTCCGTGACCTCCGCACACTGCCGCCGAGGAGGGCTCGGTGAAGGCGGTCGTCCACATCAAGGTGAAGAGGCCAGCAGGTGCAGTCCAGCGGATGGTCGGCCCAGCCGAGTTCTTCTTCGGTGGCGATCCTCGTGCTCGCGTCGTAGCGAGCCGTCGTGAGCCATGACTCGTGCTGATCATCAGCGATGTTGGCTACATCGCGGCCGAACAGCATGTCGTCAGAAAAGGGTGGTGACAGGCTCTCTGTGACGCTCAATGACAACCGTGCCTTCAAGGCTAAGCTCGCTCGGCTCTGCCTCCAGCGATATCAACACGATTCGGAAAGGTCGCTGGGACCGCCTACGAGTCCTTCGGTAACTCAGAGAACCTCCGTCTGGGCGAGTGGGTCCTGGCTGTAGAGCTTCAACCTGCCAGCACCGTCACGGCGGGTATCGTCAGCGCTAAGTCGCGTGCCGCCGCTACGGGCGACCAGCTCGGTGTAGGTGCCTTCATCGAGACCGATGCTGCCGTGAAGACCCTGGTAACGGTGGTGCCCTGGTCAATGCTGCGCGGCGAACTCATCGGGATCAACACGTGTGAGTCCTACTCAGACGCAAAGGAACTATGCCGGCTACTCCTTCGCAGTGCCCATCAACATCGCCGCTTAAGGTCGTCTCCGATATCCAAAGTGCGGTACCGTGCAGCGTGGTATGCTCCCAGGGTCGCAGCTGATGTCACCAACGAACTCGTACAGAAGGGAAGGGCTGAAAGGTCGACGAAACTGCTATGTCGCTGACTTCGCAGGATCAGCGCCGCGCACTGGCTGCTGGTATCGGGAAGCGACTCATCACCCGCCATCGACGACCACCGCATCACCATGCCCTTCGCTCCAGCTCCAGGGCAGCTCTCTCGCTGCGTCTGTTGACGCTGTGCAGTCTGACGCACCGCAAGGGCGAAGGCCCTACAAGGTCACGCTGCGCAATCGAGGAGAGTGGCTCCTAGAGCTCCTCAAAGCAGTCTCCACAGGGCGAACAACCGCCTCGGTGCTGCCTCAGGGCTGGGGCCAATGAGCTCCGCGCCTACGGCCTGCTCCACCTGCGGCACTCGTCGTCCAGTCCTCGAGTGAATAGCGCACATGCGTAGACTGGGGGTCCGCGAAGGCTTTGTCCTGCTTGACGGCCAACAACGTGCCTCTGCGCTCGCAGAGCACGACCTCAATCGATCGTCGTCCGCTCTCGACAAGGCTGGTAGCCAGAGCCGCTCACGTCAGCTCCGCCACTCGGCAGCGCCCGGCTTCTGTCGAGACGGGCGAAGTCGTGTCCTTCGTGATCGGTCTGTAAGTCCATCCCTCTATATATATGCATGGCGATCCCCGGGCAGGCTGGGTAACAGCTATCCTCCTCCCCCGTGACGCTATCTATATCAGGCTTCTCTCTCCGTCGTTGTGCACACAGAAAAGGCTATCTTTGTCTAAGGTAAACAAATACGCATCCTCCTAATGGTACATCTCGTCGAGATGAAGAGAAAACTACGCTTATCGCTTCGGCCATCGTAGCTGGTGGCACTCCTCCTCTCGTCCACAAAGAGCTGGCTATGCCCAGTTGGTGTCGCCTGCGTCTCGGTCAGCCTGACGAGGTGACCCTCAGTGTCGATCGGTCGCCCGGCCCTCGATATGGCAGCCTTCGCGCCCGTCGATGAGTCGCTTCACCTACCTCCCAGCAGGGCGACCCAAGAAAGAGCCCCTTCCGTATGGCGGCTGGGACCTCCATCACACAGGCTCGCCTCGGCTAGACTGGCCTGCGACGCTGGCAACTGGGACGGGACGCATTGATGTCGACTTCACGGGGCAGCATGCGCTACCTGTGATATCTGCGCAGCCTGCGCCTTCCAGTCCCCAGACGCGTCTTGTCCTCGAGGCACCAGCTCGAGCCGCTGAGCATCAGGATGAATACCTCCACGCGTCACGGCTCGGTCGCGACCCACTGCCCCTCGGCTTCCTCATCCTATACCCGTCACTGGGGGCTTGCTGGTACCCACTGCCAGTGTGGCTCGGTGAGCCTCTTCGCTGGTAGCAGCAGGCGTGTCAATCACTCGTGAGGAATCACATGGGCAGGGCTATATGGTGTCTCGGCACGTGCCGTCTGGCGCCCATCAATACCGGATCGAGACGACGCTGTGCACCCTCGGATTCTCGCTGCGGCTCGTGCGAGCGTGTGACGTCGGATGACGGCATCGACCACCGTGGGTGGTCGCTCGGGTTCTGTCGTAGAGAACCGCAAGTTCATCGCTGAAAGGTGGCTTCTCAGGGATCGACCACTACACCATCTGTGATCCTGGAGGCTGCTTACCGTGATGACCGCTTCTTCGTCCGGGGTGAGGCCCTGTGGCTCGACCTCGCCACAAAGGAAAGACCAGGGGTTATTACGAATGGAAGAAGACGTATAATATTGATGGTGGTGAGTGTCTCCTTCACCAGCGGATATCTCGTGAGGCTCCTGTATGCTCCGTGGGAGCAGCGTAGCTTCTCCAATAGCGGTGCGGCCTTCTCCCATGTCGGCGAGGAGGTGGAGCCTGGGGCAACGTCGGGCTTATGATCGGTGCCAGCATATCATTTGGGGAGGCTATATGGGACGGGCCTATGAAGCCCTTGGGGCGGTGAGCTGGTAATCCCAATACTTGCCAGTGAAGTGCTCAGCTCAGCTATGCCTTCTTTCTTCCTCTGGATGCGATAACACTCGGCCGTCTGCGCTCAATAGCGATGGTCTGAGCTGGTGCCTGCGGCTGCTTTGCTGGTTCGTATTCCTAATCGTTCGATGTGTCTTTGATCGATCCTGCTTCTCTCCGCCCTCGTGCTGGTCCCACTATGTGCGAGGGCGAAGGTCGTGATTGCCAAAGGCTCCCACGCAGGGCCCGCAGGCAGCTCCTCCGTGAGGCGGAGCGTGCCTATCACGCCTATCGTTCAGGCCCGCTTCGGCTGGCGCTCTGCAAGCCCTGTCCTCCAGCCTCCAGCGCCTGCGTCAGGCTGTGCCTGCAGCATCACGATGCTGCAAGGGCCGAATGGCACGTGCTGAGGCGTATGTGGTGCGCCGATGAACTCCCGCGTCGTCGATAGCACACTTTGTCGGGATCGATCGCGCCTTGCCAGCTCATCCACCTCAGGGTGATGACTTCCTCATCGCTGAGCGGCTCCTGCGTGATAACGCTCCCTCCTCCCGTGGGACGCCCGCCAGTGGGCGACGGCCTGCCTCAGCACCTCCCGTCTTCCCCATCTTCGGCTTCGTCGATGCTCTGGGCGCTGTGGCATCATCCCCGATGCTCATGCTCTCGCTTGAGCGCACTGCTAAGGCGGGCCGTAGCTGGGGAGCGTCGGGAGTAGCGACACACATTGCGCACCCAGCCGAACGCTGGAGAGGCCGATGCGCCTATCCGCTCCTTCACTCCTCGAGGATGGCGCGGCGCTCTTCTTCGCTCGCCGCTCTCCACGCAGGCCTCGGTGGCTATCGAGCCTCTATATGACAGCGCCTCACCGAGCAGGGCAATAGCTAACTGAGGCCTACGCTCCTCGGCTGCCGCCGTACAACTCCCCTACAGCACGGCTATCTGCTCGCCTGTCACGAGAGCGAAGGCTGGGGATCCTCATCGGTGACCGCTTCGCTCCCCGGGGCAGGTCCACATCTCTCCTTCACTGGTCGTCCTGCCTTCCTCGCTGGTCGTCAGGGTGGTGAGACGACGAGAGCTTGCGCCTGAAGCCTACCGCCAAATGCAGCCCTCGAGTGTCCTCTGCGAAGGCGAGGCTGGCACGTACAGCCACCGACGCAGCGCGGGGAGGAAGAGCCAGCTGAACTTCCACCTGCAGGGCGCAGTCAGTCTACCATCGCTGGGCGGGACTTCAAAAGGTGACGCTGGCCGTCGCACCTTCGCTGAGGCCGAAGCTCTGCGCGAGTCCCTCGCCGCGAAAAGCCCGCCTTAGTGAGCTCCGTACTCGCTGGAGAGGGTGATGCCTCCGTACGCAGTGAGCTGCATGGCGGCTCCAGCTCCTCGAGGTCTCGTCAGTGAGAAGACCAAGCACACCGCGACCTCCTCAATGCCGTACGCCGCCACGAAGGCGTGCGCTAATCTCCCAATCCTCTACGCATTTGGAATCCCGTTAGTCAGGTAATCAATGAGGTGATCCCCGCCTCTCGGCTTGGATCGCCCTCTCTATATCAGACCCTTCTGCTCGTCGTCTCATGCTCACTCCTCGAAGTCGCTTTCTTCTCGCTCTCCCTCCGATATCGCACGATCAGGGAGGAGCATCCTGCAGATCAAGGCCTCGTGAGCTGCTCAGATTCGGGCGCCTGCGGCGGCGATCCTCATCGGCAATAATCTGGTCAGCGTGGCTATCGTCATCTTGACCGGCTGTACTTGCGCAGATCTTCGACTTCACGCATGCCGCCACCTGGGCTGCATCTTCCGGGCACAGCTCATCCTGACGCTCCTCTGCTGCTCTTCGGTGAGATCATGCGAAGGTCTGTGTAAGCACACCCCTCGCGTTCAGCCAGCCGCTACTCCTCGGGAAGATGGCGCTGATCTGCCGCATCCTCATCCGTTCTCCTCCTTCCTCATGCGCTCGACGGGTCTCCTGACACGTCTTGGCCATGCAGCCAACGCTCTGACCTCTCCGTGGACGATCTCTCGCAGGCCGTCGACCGCTTCTCGAGGACACTTTGAGGCCCGGAAGGAGCTCTTCGAGATGCTCATCACTGCACACAGCAAGACCGCCTCGGGAATCACTTGGTGCCCCGTGTGGATATGGTCGATATCGATGTGGCGTGGGACTTCATCGTATGCTCCACTTTGCTCTTGCAAGCTCGGGCTACTCACGTGTCCCGTCTACGAGGGTCGGAGGACAATATCCGCGGTATCCTCCTACCTCCAGGACCTCATTCCCTACAAGGGAGCGGGAGGCGGACTTCGACTGGACGAGCTCATCCGTGATGCGCTCTTCATCCCGAGAACAAAGCCTCTGGACGACCTCCTCGAGGGTTTCGCAGTTACGAAGAAGCACATCGCCGTCGTCGTCGGCGGCACGGCGGTACAGGCAGTATCGTCGCATGGAGGACCTCCTCGGGGATCGTCGGAGAGATCTCGGACGAATATGACGGAGGAGGCTACCTGGCAGCCTCCCCGACGGGAGCTCTCTCTTCGATGCCGCCCTGACGGACGTCCTGCGTGCATGAGCTCGCCATGAGCAAGGCCACCTTCGGCAGGGCCGAGGAGCAGTCCGATGTGCCCTCCGACGTGCTCGTCCTCGAGCTCCGGCGGAGACCTGCCGCAAAAGACGGTCTGGTCACGGCTGGCGAGTGGAGCTTCCGAGTGCGCAGGCTTGGAGAAGTTCCGCATCGCGAGGTCAGAGGTCAATTTCCCCTCCAGCCGGACGACACGACATCGGGTGCAGTATGACGCTGGGTACATAGAAAGGGTTACCCTCTGGGCAGCCACTTTGATCGTGATCGCTTCCCCGTGGTGGGGCGGCGGGAGCGTCGTAGTAGCGAAGAGGCGGCTGTGGGCGCTATCACTCTGGGCCTCTTCGGCTGTGCTACACCGCCCTGCTGCGACGCATGACACTGCAGCCCTTCCTCCCCAGTGCGCCCGAGCAGGCGTGAGTATCTCGCATGCCGAGGGCCACGCCGGCATGTCTTCTCACGCCCTCGACGCTCCGTCCCAGGGTGGATATAAGAACCTACCGCCCGCTGAAATTCGTGCCCGTAGCCTCGCGCTGACGGAGAGGCGAATGGGATCTGCCCGAGGCATAGCGCTCCCTCCCTCTCGACTTCAGCTCCGCACCCTCCACCTATGTGGTCGCGAGGAGACCGCCTTCAAGATCTTCAGCCCTTGTGATGCCTCGCTCCATGGCTTCACGCTGGGCATGTAGACCCACCTCGCAGCGACGCCTCGGCTACACTCGTGAGCCACGTCATCACGGTGCACACACCACTGCCCGACTACCTCTTCACCTTCGGCTGGCATAAGAGCTGGCCTGCCGCCTGCATCACACTGATATGTAGCACCACTCAATATCGATGTCAATGACTGTGCATAAAACCCTACTTGCGCTCCTCATCGCCCTCGGCGTCGGCTCACGTCGCACGTGCCGACGAGGTATGTGGCTCCTGGAGCAGCTCTCCAAAAGTACCCTGAGCTCGTCAGCGCGGACTCTTGATGAAAGAGGTACGATCTCTACTACCCGCAACGGCACCTCGCTCAAGGACGCTGTCGTCCAGCTTCGACGGTGGCTGTACGGGTGAGATCATCTCGTCGCAGGGTCTCGGTCTGACGGCGAGCGCCACTGCGGCTTCTGTCGCGATCAGAAGCTCCAGCGTGTCGAGCATAACTACCTCCGGAGCGAGCTTCTGGGCGCGAGGCTATCGCCGAGCTCCCGCTAAGGGCGTCGTCGTGACCTTCATCGACCAGAATCAGGACGTCACGGCGACGCTTCGTGCGAGCGGAAGCTCAGAAAGGTGCGTAGAGGGCACGAGCATGGAGTACCTCGCCGCCTTCCTTCGCTCGGTAGCTCTGCAAGCGTGTCAGCGGTGACAACTTCCTCAGGATCACTGCGGCACGGAGGTCGAGATCCGATCCCGCTTCTACAATGGAACAAGTACCTCTATGTTCACCAGAGAGGTCTACTCCGGCATCGCTGCGTCGGTGCACACTGGCAACGCTATCGGGAAGTTCGGTGCCGACACGGACGACTGGACTCGTCACGCTGGTGATATCTCCACTCTTCCGCATCTACGCTGATGCCAGCAGCAACCCGCTCCCTACTCAGAAACAACGTGCCTCCTGAAGCAAGCGCTGGTTCAACATCTCTACCGATGGCATACAGCGTGATGACTTCGCGATGATCATGGGCTTCCTGGCCGTACCAACCACTTCTTCCTCCCTCCGAAGTAGAGGTGGAAGACCATCGACAATGATATCCGCATCCGCATGCGCAACATCCGTCAGGAGGTTATGCTCAAGATGCCTGCCGACCCCAAGGTGAACATCGTGTACGCCGCTAAAGTACGCCCGCTCGCAGAACGCCTGCAAGCGTGCTATCGTGTGCGAACTTCGGTATCGAGAAGAATAACTAGGCCGCAAGCGGCGGGAGATGGAGTCCCTCCTCTCGTGGGCTAGGAGAAGGCGCCTAAGTCCTACAAGTCCTATGCTGATGCCGTCTCCACGATCGACCGTGCTATCGAGGCCGTCGTGACCTGCGTCGCCAGTTCTGGTACCTCGACGAGAGGGCTGTGGCGAGGCTATCGAAGCCACGCGCGCCTGGTGCTGACTGATCCGCTGACCGCTACGGACAAGGCCTTCACCGCCTACAACAACAAGGACTACCTCCCTCGCTCGATGCTAAGATCGCTAGGCTGAGCTGGCCGAGATGCACGCGTCAGATCGACCGCAAGGACTGGCCCAGCTGTCGCTGAGGGGTATCGATAAGTTCGGCTCGGTAGATGCGTACGTCGATGCGATGTTCGCTCGATCGACCTTCACCACGCCCGAGGGCTTCGGGCCTTCAAGAAGCTGGTGCTAGGAGCAGCAGGCCGTCCTCTCCTCCGAGCCTGATGTCGCGCTTCGCTGCCTCTGTCCGCACCAAGCGCGAGCGCTGACGAAGGATCTCCGTACCTTTGACAACCCCATTGATCTGGCTCGTCGTACCTGTCGGCGGTATCATGGCTCAGCGTGGCACGGACAACCTCTGGCCCGATGCCAATAGCACGCTGCGCTTCACCTACGGTCAGGTCCGTGGCTACTCGCCCGTCGACGGTGTCGAGCATCAGGTGCCTACGACCCTGCGTGGTGTGATGGAAGAAGACCCACCTCATGGGAGTTCGCTGTCCCGCTCGGCTCGGAGATCTACCAGAAGCAGCTCTGGCGAAGAGCAAGCGCTGGGCAGCTAAGAAGGCTGACGGCACGTATGAGATGCCCTGTCAACTTCGCTGCCACGACCCACGCACGGGCGGTAACTCCGCGTAGCCCTGTCTTCTAATAAGTACGGTGACCTGATCGGTATCAACTCGACCGCAGCTGGGGAGGTGTCCGGTGGTGACATCCAGTACCTGCCCTCCTACCAGCGTAGCATCATCTGTGATATCCGCTACGTCCTCCTGCTCATCGACCAGTCTCGGTGGTGCCCCGCCTCATCCAGGGCTGTCGTCGTCGTCACGCCGATGAATACCCAGAGCAAGCGTCCACACTCGTCGTCCTCTCGAGGGGCGGGGATGAGTGCCGAGGCAGCCTGTCGACCTTCCGCGATGGCGATGGTCTGTGGGCGGGGCATGACGTCCCAGAGGTCGCCAGCATCGAGAGGCTGGTGCCGCGATCGGTGCGTGCTGGACTACAATCAGCGCCGTCAGGAGTTCGTCGGGCAGAGCCCAACGAAGGGCACGTCTGCTCTCCCGCCTCGAGGAGTACTGTCTGTGTGACGATCGTCACGCAGAACGTCGACGACCTGCACGAGCGTGCGGGTAGCAGCCGTGTCATCCACCTCCATGGGGAGCTGATGAAGAACCGCTCCGTGCGGATCCTCACCACCTACAGCCGAGGGAGCGACACGTGAGGCTCTATGTCGGGGACTGCAGCGCCCGATGGCGCAGCTCCGCCCTTCATCGTCTGGTTTGGCGAAGAGGTGCGGATGATCCTGCTATTAGAAGCCACCGAAGGCCGATCTCTTCCTCGTCATCGGCACGTCGCTGGAAGTCTATCCTGCAGCGGGACTCGCTGAGCTACGTCCAGCGAAGGCGCCGTCTACTGCATTGACCCGAAGCCCGTGCGTAGTAGCTACGCCTCGACCTCATCCATATCCAGGCGGGAGCTGTGCGGGTATGCGCGACCTCTATGCGCGCTTGACCGAGGCCGCTAATCCCCCTCGCTGAGCTCCTCACCGAAGCTCACACTCGATCCTATGAAGGCTGTCCCGCACTTCCTCGTGGAAGCGTGCGGACAGGCCTCTTTGACGATGCTCCTCACGGCCTCGGTGCTCCGTAGCACTTTCTCCTTGGCCCTCTCTTTCGCCCGAAAAACTTCCAGCTCCACCGCAGCCAAAACCACGAAGGTCTACGCCTATTCTTCTATCTTGGTGCGTGGTCCTAAGATCCACGCACGTAGTCCAATGATTTCCCCCACGTAGTCCTAAAATCCACGTACGTAGACAGAGAAAATCTCCCGCACGTCGCCCGAAATACCGCACGACGGCGGCGCGAATACCTCTATTCCTTCCTGCCTTTCCTCCGCTCCTTCCCCTCACGTATCCATACAGCAGCGCCCCATAATCCCGAGCGGATTATGGGGCGCTGTCGTATGGGGGAGGTAAGGCGAGAGACTTGCGAGCGGCGAGGACGTTGCGCTCAATGCGTGCCGTGAGGTCATCGGTGGGTTCGGCGACGAGGCGACCCGTGA
>BNJU01001183.1_pt1 | contig 73749 bp, 82 predicted proteins | sample 8539281 | NCBI WGS metagenome assembly BNJU01 (sample SAMD00202456, study PRJDB9452) | human saliva metagenome | isolation source: human saliva | place: Japan
AAATAACGCACCTCTCGCCTCTTGGTAGACAGTATTCTCTCACTCTTGAGACAAGAGCAACGTTATGTATTCTTAAATTACTTCTGTAACTGTTTTCTCTTAAGGAGGAAACTCAGAGAGGAGAGAAACAGAAGACCACATGATTGCGGCCTGTACGACAACTTGAAAATAATTCCACGTAAGTTCCATAAAATATGTGGTGAATATGCACTACACTAAATAAATGTGTCTTTGACTCATTTACAGAAAGTCTGTTTGTCAAAACACACTGATTCTTGCTGTGTAACTTCGTATTTTTATAAGGAGTGCTCCTTGGCTAAGCACTTTGCAAAAAGCTCTGCTTCTCATACCGCTAACCTACAACCTCTTTCCTCAGAGAAAGCTACAAAGAAAGCACCTTCTCTTAAAGACTCAGTACCAAGCCTTGGCGATACTGATATGTACGTTGCTCTCAATGAAGAGCAGGTAAAGGCCAATCAGCTTAATGACTCTTCACAATCAGCGGAAACGCCGGAAGAGCAAGCTGATGATTTGACTGTCATTGCTCCCCTTGATAGCGCAGAGCTTGGAGAAAAAGAAGAGACTTCCGTTGATCACAAGAAACATCAGTGGTGGAAGATACCTGCAGTACTTGTTGGTATTCTCGCCCTCGTGTATGTGGGTGGAGCAATCTTCTTTAACTTCTTCTTTATGCCTCAAACCAGCATTTATGGTAAGGACTACTCCTTAAAACCAGCTTCAGATTTACAGGCTTCTAGAGCAAATGATGCCTCAAATTACTCCGTCCAAGTCTCTGGAAACGGCGTAGATTTAACCATCAAGGCCTCTGACATTGATTTGAAGTACGACGCAGCTGGATATGCTCGCGATGCTATTAGCCAGCAAAATCCTTGGATGTGGCCACTGGAGCTTAATCGTAGCAGGTCCTTGAGCCCACACGCTACCGCTTCGTATGATACAAGCAAAGCAGACGCACTCTTTAATCAAAGAATTGAGCAGGCAAAAGAATCTGCTCAAACTCTAGAGAACAATGGTATTACCTACGATAGCTCGGCTAAAAAGTTTATTTTTGCTGACGATGCTATTGCTACAAGGCTCTCGCTTGAGGGTATCCATAAAGACATGCAAACCGCTTTTGATACTCTAAGCACTACCGTACAGCTTGGCCCAGAAAGCCTCATAAGTGCAGAAGACCTTGATACTGCCTTGAAGACAGCTAATTCATACGTCGCTTCTGCAGTTGATTTGATGCTGGGTGATTCTGCTGCATATCAGCTTGATCAAGACACCATTGCTAGCTGGATTAAGTTTGATGAGAATCTCTCTATTTCATTTGATACAGACGCCATTACCAAATGGGTCAACGAGACACTTGCTCCTGCAGTAGACACTCGTGGAACTTCAAGAACCTATAAGCGCTGGGATGGAAAAGAATTCACTACAAAGGCCGCTGGTGCATACGGTTGGGTTATTGATAATGACGCTGCTGTAAAAGCTATCTCTGATGGCCTGTCCGCTGGTCAGGCAACAAAGATTGAACTGCCTACAAAACAGTCGGCCGATACATTTACTAAACAGGGCGAGCAGGACTGGGGCGGTCGTTATATTGACGTTGACCTTACCACTCAGCATGCTGTTCTTTATGGTGATGATGGAACAATTCTCTGGGAAGCCGATGTAGTAACAGGCATCCCCGATGGACATCACAATACTCCAGAAGGAGTCTGGTATATTACCAGCCACATTAGAGACGCTCGTCTCCTGGGACCAAACGACGAGTCAGGTCGTCCAGGATGGGATACAAAGGTTGATTTCTGGCTTGGCGTAAAGGGTCAAGAAGCTGGCTTCCACAACGCTCCATGGAGAAGTGCGTTTGGTGGAAATATCTACAAAACTGGTGGTAGTCATGGCTGCATTAACCTAAGCTATGAAAACGCTCAGAAACTCTTTGATATTGCCAAAGACGGAGATCCAGTTATCATTCACTACTAGGTTTTTCTTAGAGAATAAAATTATGCACACTTCAGAAAATAATTCTGAAGTGTGCATTTTTTATGTCTTACAGAAGATCACAACACGCTCTTTGTTTGCCATAAAATCAAGATACTCTGAACCTAAGCGAGAAGTGATCAATGAACTGGCAGAAGGAAATTTGCTGGCTGCTTTAACAAAACCATAGTCTCCTGTGCCGTAATTAAATGTCGCAAGTATATTATCAGACAGAAAGGTTCCTCCACCTTCTGTATTGTATTCATAGTAGGAGACGGCAGGTAATTTGCGACTGCTCATAGCTTGTAGAATATAAGCAGTCCCATAAAGAATATATTGATCAAAATCTTGTGATGAGAGAGAAACTGAATATAAAGCGGCATCTTGCTCGATTGTTCCAATGATTTCTCCATTAACACTTACAACCCACGAAATGCCACCGTCTAATAATTCATTGTTTTTCTCTACAACTGATAAAATTGGACCAGATATATACACGTCGTTTATATTGCAGGTATGAGTCCTATATTCCCCAGACTCAAACTTTTCATATGAGAAAATATTATCAGCTGATTGCTCCCGTATAAATTCCGCAGCTTCATGTTTTAAAAAATCAAGATTTCGTTCTTTAACCGCTTCGGGTCTAAACCAACTACATATGAATACAATGGCAATGAGCATTACCCCAAGAGTAAACAAAACTACTTTTCTTTTACGCTGCATCTTCAGTCACCTCATCATTACCGAATAATAATGAAACTAACTAGAAGCTATTGTAACAATTGTTTACTCTTCAATCGTTTTAACTTTAAAACCAAAATAATAAATGTGGCCTAACCAAACAATAACAAGGACAATACTGCCAACAATAACGCCTTTTCATAAGCATGGCAATCAGACCTACAGCCATGACTCAAAAGTTACTGTGACAAGAATGCGTACTTTTAGTCTTAACAGTCATCCCTTTTCCAGCTTTAAAATCAGCAAGGTTATTTTTGGAAAAAGCTTTTGTATTAAGTAGCCAATTATTAAGTCGATCGGATGATTTTTGCAAAGCAAAAATGCTGCAAGCGCTAAAAATGGAACAGTTGGCAAAATGGGAAGCACTACACCAAGCACAGCAAGTGCCAAGCTTATACAACCTAGTGCCATAAAGGCAACACGTTTAATTGACATAAATACTCCCTACTGCTTTTTGAGAGAGTTTACCATGTTTAACAAAAAGCAGTAGGGATATTGCTCAAACCAAAGTATTTCTTATATAAAAATATTTTAATGGGAAAGCCTAGAAGCGTGGCATTTGACCTCCGCCAAAGCCCATGTTCTTCATCATGGACTCCATAGCACGGCGACCCTTCTTTGCATTACCGCCCTGAGTCATAGCCTTCATCTTGCCCATCATCTTATTCATCTCTCCCCACTGACGAATAAGCTGATTGACTTCCTGAACACTACGACCAGAACCCATGGAAATACGACGACGGCGCTGACCGTTAATAATCTTTGGACGCATACGCTCTTCTTTAGTCATCGAGTGAATCATAGCTTCAATCTTTGCCATAGAGCTATCATCCACACCACCCTGCTGGGCCATCATGCGGTCACCACCAGGTAGAGCACCAATAAGCTTTGCAAGACCACCCATCTTGCGGATCTGATTCATCTGATTAAGCAGGTCATCCATAGTAAAGCCTTCGCGCAACATGCGCTCAGCATCTTCAACCTGCTTCTCATCTGCTGCCTGTTGGGCCTTCTCGACAATAGAGATAACATCGCCCATGCCAAGGATGCGCTTGGCCATACGATCTGGATGGAAAACCTCAAGTGAATCGGGTTTCTCGCCCATGGAAACAAACTTGATAGGCTTGCCGGTAACCTCACGTACGGAAAGTGCGCCACCACCACGAGCATCGCCATCAAGCTTGGACATGATAACGCCGTCAAAGTCTACGCGCTCGGCGAAGGTGCTAACAACATTGACAATATCCTGGCCGGTCATGGCGTCGACAACCATAAGAATCTGATCTGGCTTGACGGCACGCTTGATAGCAACGGCCTCTTCCATCATTTCTTCGTCAATTTGAAGACGGCCAGCGGTATCGACAATTACCAGGTCGTTGAGGTGATCAACAGCCTCCTGGATAGCCTGAGACGCAATAGCAACTGCGTCTTTGCCATCACCACGATAGACTGGCACGCCAATCTCTGAACCAAGTGTTTCAAGCTGATCTGCTGCTGCGGGACGGTGAACGTCGCAGGCGGCAAGCAGAGGATTCTTTCCCTGAGACTTAAGCAAGTAGGCAAGCTTTGCAGCTGCGGTTGTCTTACCGGAGCCCTGAAGACCAACGAGCATAATGACGTTTGGAATGCGGTTCTGCGCCAGCGTAAGCTTGGACTCGGTTGAACCAAGCAGCGCCGTGAGCTCGTCCAGAACAATACGGACAACGTTTTGAGCTGGAGACAGGGACTCCAGCACGTCAGCGGTCATGCACTGCTCTTTGCAGCGGCCAATAAACTCTTTAACTACCTTGTAGTTAACGTCAGCCTCGAGAAGAGCCATGCGAATTTCTCGCATTGCTGAATTGATATCGTCCTCAGTGAGACGGCCCTTTCCGCGCAGAGCGGAAAATGTATTTTGCAGTCTATCTTGCAGGCTGTTAAACATTACTGAACTCCCTCACCAACAAGTGCTTCACAGAATGATCGAGCGTCAAATGTCTGAAGATCATCAATTGACTCACCCACACCAATACGATAAATAGGCAGGTTAAGCTGGTTAGAAATTGCCAGAGCAATTCCTCCCTTTGCGGTGCCATCAAGCTTTGTAACAATAAGACCGTCCAAAGACAGTGCGTCATTGAACTCTTTTTGCCTGGTTAAGGCCATTTTGACCGGTAGTTGCATCAATAACCAAGACAACGCTCACAGGGAATATCTCCTGCGCGCTTTCTGGTAACCGAGACAACCTTTAGCAAGCTCACGCATCAGATCGGATGAGGGTGTGCAGACGTCCAGCAGTATCAATAAGCACCAGTTCAGTGCCTTGTTTTTTTCTGCCGTTTCAACAACCTCAAAACAAACGCTTGCAGGGTCAGCGCCACGCTCTTTGGTTACTACCTCAATACCAGAGCGCTCTCCCCATACCTGCAGCTGCTCAATTGCAGCCGCACGGAAGGTGTCAGCACCGCCAATCAAGGTCTTAACGCCATTAGCATGTGCGCGACCAGCAATTTTGCCAACGGTGGTAGTTTTACCAGCACCGTTAATGCCCACAAACAAGACAATAGAGGGTGTATCCGTAAAAGGATCTCTTTCTGCAACAGGAAACTCTGCCGTAAGGCGCTCTACAAGGGCGCGGCGAAGCTGATCGGAGCGCATAAGATTTTCTCGCGCTGCACGCTCGCGCAGGTCGTCGGTGACACGCATAGCCACCTCAGCGCCCATGTCTCCCATAACCAACGTATCTTCAAGGTCATCCCAAAAGTCTTCGGTGACCTCTCCACCCATATAAAAGATTTCGCTTAAAGTCTCACGAGAACGCTCAAGACCGCGGCGAAGATTGTCCATAAAGCCCATTAGATATCAACTACCTTTCCGGTTGTCTTATCAAGCCTCTGAGAGACAACGTGGCTAACACCGTCTGCCTGCATAGATACACCATACAGTACATCTGCCTGCTCCATGGTGCGCCTCTGGTGAGAAATGACAATCAGCTGAGTGGTCTCTTTGAGCTGCTCAATGGCATCAAGCAACTTGGAGAGGTTGGCGTCGTCGAGCGCGGCCTCAACCTCATCAAAAACGTAGAACGGAACAGTACGCGTTCTGTATACAGCAAAGAGCAATGCCAGGGCGGTGAGGCTCTTCTCGCCACCTGACATGAGCATCATCTTGGTAATGCGCTTACCGCGCGGCTGAGCCACAATCTCAATGCCTGTCTCGGAGAGATGGTCTGGATCAGTGAGCTCAATATGAGCATGACCACCAGGGAACAGCATCGAGAAGATCTCGGAGAAGTTCTGGTTGACGCGGTCAAAAACAACAAGGAATCGACTACGCATCTTGCGGTCAATCGCCGAGATGATTTTCTTCAGCGAAGTTCGTGCAGCCTCTAAGTCAGCTACCTGCTCGTTAATGTAATCAGCACGCTCTTTGAGGCGCTCGTACTCATCCATAGCTACAGCGTTGACAGGACCAAGTGCCTCAAGCTGACTCTTGAGCGACGCAGCAAGGCGTTCTGCCTGCTCTCTATCTTCTGGCTCAGGAAGCGTCAATGCCTCGTCTAATGAGGCTCCCGTAGCAAGAATGGCCTCGATGGCGTTTTGGACCTGAACCTCAAGCTTACCAATCTCAACGCTAATCTGGTTAGCGGCGTCTTTCTCTTTTTCTACCGCAAGCGCAGCTTCAGAAGCAGCGTCTTTTGCCTCAGAGATGGTCTCTCGCAGCGTCTCGGAGTCTGCCTCCGCCAGCGACGCGCGATCTTTGAGCCTAGACGCCCACTCAAGCGCCTTCTGGTGCAGGGCGTCATAGCGCCTGTACAGCGGATCCACGCGCAGCCTGATTACCTCAAGCGCGTGCGTTGCCTGTTTAGCAGCAGCAAGCTGCTCATCCAGCTGAGACAGACGCCTCTCAAGCTCTGCCTGGCGAGAAGCCATACTTGTTGCGCGCTCTTTTGCAACAGTGAGGTCCGTCTTTGCATCCGAAAGCTCTCGGTTGGCCCTACCCTGTGCGCGAATGGCATCCTCATGCTGGTCCTGCAGCTCTTTGAGCTCCGAAGCTAGCGACTCCATGCGAGTCTTAGCTTCTTCAGCCGCACGCTTGTGCTCATCAATGTGCGCACGAGCCTCTTGAGCACGCTCTTTTGCCTGCTCTCGAGAAGCGCTAACCTGCTTTCAGCTCTGCCTGAGAAGAAGCAACCTGTCCCTCAAGACGGCCTCGCTCCGCAGCAATAGAGGTAAGCTCACCGTTGAGGCGAGCAACCTCACCCTTGGACTGCGCGCTTTTCTCGCGAACTGAAGCCAGCTCATTCTCGCAGTTGGTAACTGCAGAGCGAGCAGCCTCCAGATGGCGTTTGAGGGAAGGAAGCGCACCCTCAAGCTCACGAATACGACGCTTACGCTCAAGAGAGCCGTCCTCAGCCTGAGATGCGTGTCCCAGGACCAGACGACCGTCTGGATAGAGCAACGTGCCGTCAGGGAGCGCATAAAGCCCGCGAGGCTCAACTTTGCGAGCAGCGTAGGCGTCATCAAGACTCTGAGCAACAAAAACGTGACCAAAAAGCGCCTGTACAAGAGCTTTGGCACCCTTCTGCGCAGATACGTGCTCAAGCAAAGACGTTGTATGTGCAGGCGCAGCAAGAGCTGGAGCTGCTTCAGAAAGTGCAACCAGTGTAGCCCTACCGTCCTCAGAAAACGTTTGAACGCGCTCAAAGAGCGTCTGAATGTTTTGCTGTTTATCTACAACAAGCGCGGAAAGATCTTCTCCCAAAAGCTGCTCAACAAGAGCCTCAAACTCTGGCTGAACCTCAAGATAATCAGCAAGTCTGCCAGAAACAAGAGAAGCGGTTGCTGCATCAGCAACAAGCTTTTCTGCCAGAGGGACTTCCCTTTTGGACTTCCACATCAAGCGCACGAAGTGCCTCAAGCGTAGCTTCACTGCTTGAGAGCTCCTGGCGAGCAGTACGCTCTGCCTCGCGAGCCGACTCAAGTGCAGAGGCGCGCTCAGAAATCTCAGCGACAAACGCCTCGGACTCCTGACGAGCTTTCTCAAGAGCCGCAGTGAGCTCTGCTTCTTTAGCGCCACTATCTTCTAGAGCAGCACGAGCAATCTCAAGCGCTTCCGTAATCTGAGTCAACCTAGACTCAAACATCTGATCTTCTACCTGCGCATGAGCAATCTGCTCTTCAAGCTTTACATACGCAAGCGTCTCTTTATCAGCGGTATTGCGCGCACTTCGCTCAGACGCGGTGCAGTCAGAAATCTTTACATCAAGAGCACGACGCTCGGCAATTGCCTGGTTAGCCGCCTCTTGGAGCGCGTTCACGCTCTCCGTCAGATCCGCAACCTTTGCACGAATTGTTGCCAGCTGACCAGAAAGCTCTTCATTCTCTTTTGCGGCGTCTGCCTTCTGCTTATCCATCACAGAAAGCTGCATACGCGTATCAGAAAGGCGAGAAACCATGTTCTTGCCCTTCTCCTCCAAAAGACGCATGTCAGATCCCATACGACCAAGAATCTCTTGCATGCGACGGCGCTGCTCGCCCAAGTCTCCAACAAAGAGACCCTTTTGCTCAAGAAGTGACTGGAGCTTTTCAAGCTCACGGTTTTTCTCGCCCGCACGATATTGAGCAAGCTCAATAGCAGCCTCTGCCTCTTTAGCGCGAGCCTCCAACTTGCCATGCGTAAACTGCAGCTGACGAAGGTCATCAACCGCAAGCTGAACCGTCAAATCTTTGAGCTGAGCGGATAGATCTTTTAGCGCGAGAAGCCTTGTCTACCTGCCTCTCAAGTGGCTTAAGCTGGCGGGTAATCTCGCGAGAAACCACTTTGGCTCGCGTGAGATTCTCATCCATGGAAGAGATTTTGCGCTCCGCGCGCTCTTTGCGGCGACGATGCTTAGAGATATCTGCTGCCTCTTCAATAAGCTCACGACGCTGCTCAGGACGGCTAGACAAGATGGAATCAAGCTTGCCCTGGGAAATAATGGAGTGGGTATCTTTGCCCAGGCCAGAGTCATGCAAAATGTCCTGGATATCCATGAGTCTTGAAGGAGCACCGTTAATCAGGTACTCAGACTCTCCAGAGCGATACATGCGCCTGGTAATACCAATTTCAGAGAAATCAATAGGAATGGTGTGGTCGGAGTTATCCAGAACCAGCGTTACCTCAGCAACGCCCACCGCTCCCCTTGCTGATGAGCCAGAGAAGATGACGTCTTCCATAGCCTGGCCACGGAGCATCTTTGCGCTCTGCTCGCCCAATACCCAGAGAATTGCGTCAGAGACATTGGACTTACCCGAGCCGTTAGGACCAACGACAACGGTAAGACCGGGGTCAAAAACCATCTGAGTTTTATCAGCGAATGACTTAAAACCCTTAAGTGTCAGCGATTTTAGATACACGGGTACAGGGTACCTTTCTACCTTAGGTGCATTTCTGCATCAGCATCAAGCGGAGCATCATCCACACCAAGACGTACCAACGCGTCTTGAGCGGCTTCTGACTCTGCGGCTTTCTTTGATGGTCCCTGTCCACGACCCACCTTAAGGCCGTCGACAAATACCACAGCGGTAAACGTTGGTGTATGAGCAGGTCCACTCTCGCCAATAAGTTTATATTCAGGGGTAGCCTTGCCTTTAGCCTGTACCGCTTCTTGCAAACGAGATTTAGGGCTTACCGAACGAACTGCCAGCGCTGGAGAAATGTGAGGTCCAAGCGTACGAATAACAAACTCGTGCGTTGGATCAAAACCCGCATCAAGGTAGAGCGCGCCAACAATGGACTCGTAGACGTTCTCCAGAGCAGACTTCATGCCACGCTTTCCCGTGCCCTTCTCGGAAATTCCCATAACAATTAAAGGAGAAATTCCTAGAGCATCAGAGACAATGGAGAGCGTGTGAGCCGGATACCAGAGAGATTTTCAGCCTAGTAAGCTGGCCTTCATCCATATCTGGATAACGCTCAAACAGCTCCGTTGCAATAATGGCACCAAGAATTGAGTCACCCAGAAACTCCAGGCGCTCATACGAAGCAGAAACAGGCTTGCCCTCCACCGCCGAAGGGTGTGTGAGGGCAGCCTCGATAAGTTCTTTATTGGTAAATGTGTGACCGCAAATAGCTTCTGCAGCAGCTACTCGTTCGTGCAATTTCACGTATAAAACCTACTTAAGCAGCAAGAATAGCATCTACTGCGTCACCAACGGTAGCAATCTCATCGATGTTTTCTGCATCAAAGGTCATATCAAACTCTTGCTCAAGGTCTGTGACAAGCTGCAAAAGATCAAATGAGTCTGCACCAAGATCTTTAAATGAGGTGCCCTCTGTGAGCTCAACGGAATCGTCAAGGTCCAGTGTCTCTCTAACAACGTCAATTACCTTTTCAAGTGTTTCTGTGCGATCCATACATCCTCCTTGCACACAACAATGACGCTATTAATTTTACCCCGTGATGGGCGTCTGTATGATGACATTACTAAAGCTGAAACAAACAATCTTAAAAAAAGTAAAGCCCACGGAATTGTCCATGGGCTCCACCATAACTTATAAAAGTTTTATGCAACAGGCGCTTTTACTACAGCTGAATTGACGAAGAAATTTTCTCGATAAGGTTGGCACGTACTGCATTTGCTGCAGAAAGTGTTCCTGCGCACACAGCAGAAGAGCTGGTAGCACCATGTCCTTTAAGTACAGGTGCAGAAACACTAGCAAGAAGGCGCCGCCAACAGAATCTCCTGAAAGTTCCGCTGCTGTAGCCTTCAGAGCATCCTTCAAAAGAAGTGCACCAAACGCAGCCTTCTTGGAGGAATTAATTGCGTCTTTTAGGCTAGACATAATAAATTTGCCTGTGCTCTCAATGGATTTTAAGGCCACATTTCCTGTGAAGCCGTCTGTCACAATAACATCAAAGCGGCTTCCTAAAATATCAGTTCCCTCAGCATTTCCACCAAAATTAATAGCCGCTTCTGCAAGAGCTGCGTGATATGAAAGAGCAAGCTCAGAACCCTTGGTCTCTTCAGAACCATTGCAGAGAAGTCCTATGGTTGGGTTTTCAATTCCAAGCGATGCATTGGCAAAAGCCTTGCCCATTTGCGCAAATTGCACCAAAACTTCTGGACGCACATCAGCGTTAGCACCAGTATCCAAAAAGACTGTTTTATGACCACCAAGTCCAGGAAGAATCAGGGTAAGTGCAGGGCGTTTTACGCCCTTGATGCGACCAATACCAAAGGTAGCTGCAGTAAGCACTGCTCCTGTAGAGCCTGCCGAAAAAAGACCGTCGGCCTCTCCAGCCTTGACTGCCTGGGCAGCCCTTACAATACTGGCGTCTTTCTTCTGTCTAACTGCATTAGCAGGATGCTCACTCATTGCAATAACTTCAGTGGTTACCAAAGCCTTTGCGCGATCATGCTTGCTTGCAAAAGGAGTAACAAACTCATCAGCTCCGGCGAGAAGAACCTCTAGCTCTTTGTCCTTCTCAAGAGCCATACGAACTCCCTCAAGAACAACCTCAGGGCTTTGGTCAGATCCCATAACGTCTACACAAATAACGGGCATGATAACTCCTTAGTGCTATAAAAAAGAAGGCTGGCCCCTAAAGAACCAGCCTTCTTGGCCATACGATGTATGAGTGTTACTCAGTAACAACAACCTCACGGTCCTTGTAGAAGCCACAGTTAGGGCATACGTGGTGAGGAAGCTTTGGAGCGCCGCACTGTGGGCATACAGAGCGAGCTGCTGCGTTAGCTTGCTGTTTGCCGAACGACGGGTGTGGGTTGCGCCGCGGCCCTTCTTTTGTTTAGGTACTGCCATCTTAAACCTCTTTTGCTCTTGCTAGCGCCCCTAAAACACATGAGGGCGCGACCCATTCACATAATGCGTTGGATACTATACCACGTACTGACACATTTTGTACGTAGATACAGCATTTCTTCACCATTTAGGAGAAGAAATTTTATTTTACTCTTCCGAATCCGACTCAATCACAAGATTTTTAAGAGCCGCAAACGGGTTTGAAGCAAGTTTTTCTTCTTCTTGCTTCTGCTCAATCTGAGCTGCGTGACCACAATCTTCTTCGTTCAGATTGCAACCGCATACTGGGCAAAGTCCCTTGCAGTCGGACTTGCACAGTACAACATAAGGCGTCTCCATAACAAGCGAAGGTAAAAGAGCCTCTGCAAGATCGATGGTTTTATCGGCATTTACTAAAACGTAATCTGCCTCATCTTCATCGTCTGCAGAAATTACAGGCTCTTCAAAGAGATAATACTCATCTACCTCTGCGTTTAAAGAGAGGTGTGCGTCCTCAAGACAACGGTCACACGTACCAACTGCGTCAGCACGAAGCATTCCGGTAACCAAAATGCCCTCACCCGCGTTGGTAAGCACTAGATCAAAATCAATTCCCATAGGAAGAGAAAATTCATGCTCCCCTAGCTCATACGAATCTTCATTGAGATGACCCGCATAAGAAACGGTATCGCCTGCATTTGCAAGACGATCATCTAGTGCATAAAGAACTGGTTGCATTGGAATTACCAGGCAACGTTATTGCTGGTGTTACGAGGACCAGAGTTCTCATCAAGTGTCTGACGAACACGAGAGACTGAGTTTGTCAGGCTCTTGAGGTTCTCCTCAAGGTGAGCAAGAACGGTATCTGCATACTCCTCAGCGTTGTAGCGAGTATCACGCTCATACTGCTCTGCCTGGTCACGAATGCCATCTGCCTGCTGCTGAGCAAGGCGGACAACCTCCTGGTCACCAGCAAGAATCATAGCCTGCTGCTGTGCGTCAGCAATGATGGATTCTGCCTGAGCACGTGCGCGCTCAAGGGTCTCATCCTCTTCCTTGATGATGCGACGAGCGGTTGCAAACTCTTCTGGGAAGACACGACGAATCTCGTCAAGCAGCTCGTAGAAGTCCTGGGCATCAATAATCTTCTTGTTACCGCCATCCATAAAAGGTGACTTAGCCTCAGTTACCATCTGCTCAATCTCAGATACAAGGCTCTCAATTTCCTCGCCTGGCTGCATCCAGGGCTCCTTTCAATCCAATACATAAGCTGTGTTATATGCAGTTTTAGCCCTTATGAGCACGACGCATAAAACACCTTTTTAAGAATGTTAGCAGAATATAATGAAAATGCAGGGCAAATATACTTAATTACCGCAATTATGCAGAGCTTCAAGCTTTTTAATGACGTTCTTTGGTACCAAAAATGATACATCTGCGCCCATAGCTGAAATTTCTCTGACAATTGAGGAAGAAATATAGCCGTACTCTGGACTGGACATAACAAAGACGCTCTCCAGCTCAGGAGCCATATGAGCGTTAAGATCTGCCTGCTGCAGCTCATACTCAAAGTCTGTCATAGCCCTCAGGCCTTTAACAACACCACCTGCGCCGCGAGCATTGCAGAAATCAACGAGAAGACCTTCCATAGGCTCTACAGAAACGTCCACAAGTCCTTCATCTACCAGCGCGTCTTTGAGCATCTGTACGCGCTCTTCAAGAGAAAACGTAGTTCCCGTGCCGTGTTTGCGCTTTGAAGCCGCAACAGCTACCGTAACATTTTCAAAAAGACGAGAAGCTCGTTTGATTACATCAAGGTGTCCGTTTGTGACGGGATCAAAAGTACCTGGTACAACTACGTGAGTGATGCTGTTCAACGTATCTCCTATCCCTCACAACGAACAAGTAAATCAACTTGAGCAATACCATAACGCTTACTCTTAGAAAGCTCAAAATTATCAAGAGAAAGTGAATCAGATTTGTGACTATGCTCATAGACTACTACAGCGTCTTTTGTCAGACTTCCCGCCTGAGTCAAGTCTTTGAGCAGCTTGGATACTACCTCTGCCTCAACGGCATAAGGAGGGTCCAAAAATACCACGTCAAAAGGACCTCCAAACAGCTGGGATGACTCAGCTAAGCGAGCTGTATCACCACAGATAACACTCATCTCAGAGGTGCTTACACCAAGAGATTTAGCCGTACGCTTAATGCGATCGCACGTCTTTCTATCTTTATCAACAAAAGCAGCGTATAGCGCTCCTCTAGAAAGAAGCTCAAAACCCATAGCACCCGAGCCTGCAAAAGCGTCAAGCACTCTGGACTCACTAAGGTCAAGACCGCGAGAAGCCAATATGGAGCTTGCAATAGCCTCACGCGTACGATCAGTGGTTGGTCGCGTAGTCCCCTTGCCATCAGGGGCCTCAATTGCACGACCTTTCCATTTTCCGCCAACAATCCTCATGGGTTTCTCGCCACCAAACCTATCTTGTACTGCAGTTTACCTGCAGGTTATTACTTATAGCCAAGCTCTTCAAAGTAGATGCCAAAGCGATCTTTTGCCTCAATTCCCAGCGTAGCATAGGCGTCGCTGGTAAGATTTGGGTCCTGTGCAGTAATAGCTAGGGCGTCCATGTGAGCCGCCTCAATCAGGTCCGCATCCGCGTAAAGATCAGAAATCTTGAGCGTGGTGCCGCCCGACTGACGGTATCCCAGGGTTTCTCCCTCGTGCCTGAGCTCGAGGTCAAGCTCTGCCAAGCGTGCGCCGTCGGAGGTTTGCTCAAGGGCAGCAAGGCGCTTTCTTGCGGTAGAGCCTCGCTTGGCGTTGCTGGCAAGATACACAGTTCCTGGGAAGTCTCCTCGACCAACACGACCTCTGAGCTGGTGCAGCGTTGCCAGACCAAAACGATCCGCATTAAAGACAATCATGACCGTAGCGTTAGGAACGTCAACGCCAACCTCAATGACGGTAGTGGAGACCAGAATCTGCGTCTTATTTGTGCGGAACTTTTCCATTACCTGATCTTTTTGTGTCTCAGGCAATCTGCCGGTCAAAAGATCACAGGTAAAGTCCTTGAAAACGGTCTTTGAAAGCTCCTCATATACGCGAGTTGCACTGTAGAGCTTACCGTTTCGTGCGAGCGGCCTCAGGAACATCTTCAAGCTCTTCTTCAGAATCGCTTGGGTCAATTAAAGGACAGACCAAATACGCCTGATGACCCGCTTGAACAGCTGCGGCGACAGCGGCGTATGCTTGATCAAGGTTTTCTGGCACACACAACTTGGTGGTAACGCCAGCGCCTGCCTTTGGTCTTTTGGTAATGCGAGACGTATCAACATCTCCATATAAAGAAAGCGCCAGCGTACGCGGAATAGGCGTTGCGCTCATGGCGAGAAGATCTACGCCTTGTCCTTTTTTGCGCAACGCTGTTCTTTGATCAACGCCAAAACGATGCTGCTCGTCTACAACAGCAAGGGTGAGCTGCTTAAATACCACACGGTCAGAAAGAAGCGCCGTAGTACCAAAGACAACGGACAAAGAACCGTCAGCTAGGCAAAGCTCAATCTGCTGCCTCTCCTCTTCTGAGGTAGAACCCCGTGATAAGCGCCCAGGTAATTCCAGCAAGCGAAAGCAAAGGACCAATCTTTTGAGCGTACTGCTGAGCAAGAACCGAGGTAGGAGCCATCACGGCAGCCTGAGTTGAAGAATCTGCGGCTGCAGCCAAAGCAACTGCGGCAACGGCTGTTTTACCAGTACCAACGTCACCTAAAAGCAAGCGATTCATAATGCGTGGTGCAGCCATGTCAGAAAGAATCTCTTGAGCAGCGTGGTTCTGCTCGGCAGTTAGAGCAAAAGGCAAAGCCTCAATCAGAGCCTTAACTTTAGGCCCGTCAATGATGTGCTCAAAAGGCCTATGACCTGCAAGCTCAAGTTTCTTCTCGCCAAAAGAGCAAGCTGCAAACTTAAGAGCTCATCAAAGGCAAGACGGCGACGAGCCTGTTCAGCTGCGTCCAAACTGGAGGGAAAATGAACCTCACGAAGCGCCGATGAGAGCGACATGAGGTGGTGTTTGGTGACAAGCTCTGAAGGCAGCCAATCACACACGCTTCCCGTGTCCGCCAAAGCCGCTGACATAATGCGACGCATCCATGCAGGACTCACGCCCTCGGTAGCTGGGTGAACAGGAAGAATTGCAGCTTTTGAAGGCGACTCTTTGGAGCGTGCTTCATCGTTTGAGTCAGACTTTGCCGTACTAAGCACCTCGTAAAATGGTGACTTCATCTGGCGGTAACCGTAGGCAAAGAGAACCTTACCGCTTAGCGCCACTTCATCGTCAACGTGGATTTGCTCAGCTATCCAAGGCTGCCTAAAAAACGAAGCTGTGAGCACGCCCGTATCATCCACAACCTCAATCTCAACAATGACCATTTTAGGACGCGGACGCTTAGTCTTAACCGAGGCAACACGACCTGTAATGGTAGCGTCTTCGCCTATCTGTGCGAAGGCTATCTGCACGCGGTGAGAAAAATCGAGGTAGCGGTGAGGAACATTGAGCAAAAGGTCTCGAACACGCAGAATGCCGAGACGCTCAAGCGCCTCGGCACGATTTGCATTGACATACCTTAACCTGGTCACGCTATCAACAAGTGAGCAGGTATGTGCTACTCGCTCTGATGCGGGAGCGATGCTTACCTTGGACTCAGACATTTCCTACTCAATAGAGAAGATAACTGGATAGAGTGGCTGCTCGCCGCGCTGAGCATCAACCTCAAGGTCTGGATAGGTGTCCTCAATCTTGCTGGCGAGAAGATCGAGCTGCTCGTCAGAGAAGTCTTCACCTGCAAGAATGGTGAGGTTGTCGCCCTCTTCCTCCTCTTGCATCTTAGCGATAAGGTCAAGCGTGACCTTCATGACATCAGAGCCGACAACATCAATGGAGCCGCCCTGGATACCCATGACATCACCATCGTGGATAGGAGTGCCGTCAGCTGCAGAAGAATCGCGGACTGCAGTGGTTACCTCACCGTAGCGAACGCCAGAGATAGCGTCAGTCATCTCTTCTACAAGCTCTTCAAATGAACGCCATCTGCAACAACAAACATTGCAGCAAATGCCTGAAGAACAGACTTGGTTGGAATAACGGCAACCTTAACATCCTCGCATGCGCTGGCAGCGGCTTCTGCTGCCATACGAATGTTGGAGTTGTTTGGCATAACAATGACCTGGTCTGCATTGGCCTCTTCAATTGCAGCAAGAATATCCGCAGTTGAAGGGTTCATGGTCTGACCACCAGAAACAACAACATCCACACCAAGAGACTTCAAGATTGATGCAGCGCCAGAACCAGCAGTTACGGCAACAAAGCCAAGTTCCTTTTTAGGTGCTGCGGCAGCCTTCTTATCTTCAGCGATCTTCTCGGTACGCTCCTTAGCCTCAAGGTCCATGTTATGGATGAAGACCTCAAAAATCTGGCCGTACTGAAGCATGTACTCAAGAACCTTGTTAGGAGTATTTGAGTGAACGTGAATCTTGTAGTCTGGGTTTGCGCCAACAAGAAGCTCGCAATCACCCATAGTTGCCAGGAAGTTCAGAGCTGCTTCCTCATCAAAGTCTGGGCTATCTGCCTTAAAGAGGAACTCGTTGCAGTAGCGATACTCAGAACCCTCCCAGTCATCGTTGAGCTCAATCTCAACCTTTGCGCTGGTAGCAGCCTTAGCATCAGAAACAGAAACGGTTGTCTGGAAATCAGTAGTCTCAGTCTTGCCGGTAACAGCGTTTACAAAGCCCTCAAGGAAGGTTGCAAAACCAAACGCACCAGAGTCAACAACACCATTCTCTTTAAGAACGGGAAGAAGCTCAGGAGTGCGAGCAACAGACTCATATGCCTCAACAACCAGAGCGTCCAAAACCTCAACTGGGGTGAGCTGAGACTTCTCAAGGGAGTCTGCCTTAGCAGAAACGTCTTTAAGGACGGTAAGAATAGTGCCCTCAACTGGCTTTCTAACAGCCTTAAAAGCAACCTCTTTACCGCGGCGGAATGCGTGAGCAATATCCTTTGGAGTTACTGCCTCAGGATTTTTAACGTCACACAGACCCTCGGCAATACCACGAAGAATCTGAGACGTAATAACGCCAGAGTTACCGCGAGCACCCATCAAAGAGCCGTGAGTAATTGCCTTTGCAATATCCTGCATGCTTGCATCTTGAGGAAGATCTTGAACCTCACGAACAACGGTGCCCAAGGTAAGGGACATGTTAGTGCCGGTGTCTCCATCTGGTACAGGGAAAACGTTGAGCTTGTTGATCTCTTCTGCTTTGTCTGCAACGGCAAGGGCTGCTACAGGGAAGCATGTACGAATGACATTTGAAATCACGTTAGACCTCAGTTCCTACTCATTTGAAGCAAAAAGCTTAGCGAGAATTACGCATGGCCTCGATATGTACAGTTACATCAACACATGAAAGCTCTGCAATTTGCTTAAGCAAAAACTTTACTGAGCTCTCCAGATTGTCGACAACAGACGCCATGTTAACGCCCTGCTCAACAACAATGTGAAGGTCAACCTGAACTCCCTTAGGAGTTGGGGTCACATCAATACCCTTACGAAGTCGGTACGTTGGAAGAAGACGAGCAACACCTGCTGCCTCATCAATCTCTGCCATGCCAACAACGCCATAACATTCCATAGCTGCATAGCCCGCCAGGTCAGCAAGGCAATCATTAGAAACTCTTAGTGTTCCGGGAACAGCGGTAGTCATTACATAACTCCTCTCGCAAGAACCAGGGTTAGTCATTGTTATTTAGTATACCGCAGAGCACATTTATTATTAAAGCGGCTTATATATACAAGTTGATAACCTTGCAATTGACAAATCTTTTTCTTGTTATTTAATCTTGGTGTAATAAATGAAAAACATTCAAAAGCTGTCTAAAAGCTATCTAATTGTGAATGTTATATTCATGCTTTGACAACACAATATATTGTGCTATATTTATTCGGCTATTTGGAAATTTTAGGCGCAGAGGGCGCCTATCCTATGGAGGTCTTACTCATGTCGAAGGTCTGTGATTTCTGCGGTAAGCACGCCGTTGCCGGTCGCTCCATCTCCCACTCTCACCGTACTGTGGCCCGCACCTTTAAGCCAAACATCCAGCGTGTTACTGTCGTTGTCGATGGCCAGCGCAAGAAGATGAATGTTTGCTCCCGTTGCCTCAAGTCCGGCAAGATTGCTCGCAACTAAGCAACTTAGCTCGTCTTACCTCAAACTTAAAAAGGTCGCTTCGGCGACCTTTTTTCTTAGCTCGATTATCTGACAGCAACATCTAATACTTCTTGCTGGACTTACAGTCGCTTGTTGGGGCTTTGTTTCTCAAACGCAGCGCAGACGCGACTCGATGAACGTTTTAGTTCCAAAGCTGTACCAAAAGGCAACCCTTATTACACGTCACACAAGCATCGTTGGCTTCAACAATATTTGAAATGCCATCGTCTCCAAGCAGTGTGAATTTCTCGTGATTAAGATTCCACCTCATGCCAGTCTCAGAAACCTCGCACTCCTCTGACAGAGCTACAAGAGAAATCTTTTTACCCGCATCTGTTGTGCTCAGCTGCCACGAATCAACTTGACCCGCAGCTAAAAAGCGCATCTCAAAGTCATTCTCGACAACTCGAACCGCCGCCTTGCCCGTCTTTGTCCACGTGGCGAGAAGCCCGAGCACTACAAGCTGGTGATCCAAGTGGCCACCGGACGTTGAGACGACCGTAAGCGAGAGCTTGCTATCTCTACGGATTGCCTCGTACTCGGCAGACTTTAAAGCAAGAGCCAGGTCCGTATCATACTTATCCGCATTAAACTTCATGCAAGGTACCTGCTGCTCTTTGAGCCAGGAGAGCGTTTTTGCAGAAGCTGAGTCAAAGTCTCCAAGCGCAAGCTGTGGAATTACTCCGGCGGCAAAGCACGCATCGGCACCGTGGTCAACTGCTATCAGGTAGTCAGCGCTTTGGGCGCAGGTAGAGAGCGTCGTGTTCGAGACAGCCTCTGGGGATCCGCCCACAATAAGGACCTCAAGGGGTTTCTCGCCAGAAGGAGCAGCAGCTAGAGGACGCTCGTAGTCACGAAGACGCAGAAGCGACAGCTCACCATAGGTGTGGGCAAAGATGTTTGAGTGCTCGCGCATAAAGACGGGGTCGCGGCCGTCGTGGTCGTTGTAGAGCGCTACCACGGGAAAGCCTGCATTTTGAGCTGTCTGTGCGCCAAACGGAGCATCCTCAAAGACCCAGGTAGTTGCTTTATCGGTGCCAAGGCGACGAAGAGCCTCAAGGTATACATCAGGCTCAACCTTGTCCACTCCCCCCACATCTTCTGTTGAGACCACTGTTTTAAAGAGGTGCTCAATACCTTGAGCTGCGAGGGCCGCACGCACTTCTCGCACAGGAGTTGACGATGCAACAGCCATAGGAATACCCGCATCGTAGAGCTCCTGCAAGAACTCTTTTGCACCAGGGAATGATTGAAACATGATGTTGGTACTGATCAGTTACGTACGCGCAGAACTCTTCATACAAAGCTTCCGCTGTAATAGGCAAATCCAGCTCATCAACGCAAATCTGACATCCACCAATGAGGGAAACAGCCTCTACGCGGTCAAAAATATCCGAATCAATAGTCTTGCCGTATTAGGAAGAACAGCGCCAAAAACGTTGTGCCAAACGAACATTGAATCAACAAGAGTTCCATCGCAATCAAAAATTGCACCGGTCACCTGCATAATGCCTCCGTAAACAAACTTATTAGTTGCAATCGTGAAATATCTACTCTAAGTAGGGTAAAGTATCTCACGTTTATAAATTGTTTTCATGGAGGATGCATGGCACGTTATAGCTATCATTGCACACACTGCGACAATACCTTTGAGATTGAGCGCCCAATGAGCCTAAAGATTGAAGCTCCTCAGTGCCCAAAATGCGGACACGAGACTGAGCGCGTTTACAACACCTCAACCATTGTCTTTAAGGGCAGCGGTTTTTATAACACCGATAGCAAAGGCAAGTAATCCTGTGCTTTGAGCCTGAAGGCGCTCTTTAAACGTCACGTATGAAGCTCTTGTTGGACAACACAACAAGAGCTTTTTATTTGCGTTTGAGCACCGCCATAAAGTGGGCATCGCAATCGGCGGAAGCAAAAGCCGTCTGCAAAAATCCCTCTGGCGTAATGCACGTATCGAGAAACTCTTGTGCTTCTGGTGTTAAACATGCACGCGCGGGACACTCAAAAAGACTTTGCACCTCAAAGTGAGAGCCCTCTGGACTTGCAAGAAAATCATCAATAACCTGCTGATTCTCTGAATTTGAGAGTGAGCACGTTGCATAGACTAAAAAGCCACCCACCTCTACACGACTGCTACAGCTTTGCAAGAGTTTGGTCTGTAAGACGGTAAGCTCTCCCCCGTCATACAGACTTTCTGGTGACAGGTTCCATGCAATCTCTGGATGACGACGAAGCGTGCCCAAACCAGAACAGGGAGCATCAATAAACACCACGTCAAAGCTTTGATTAAGCTCCTCTGGAACCTCTGGTGATACAAACTGTGTGGCATCAAACGTGAGTGATGTAACCTGATCTGAAAGTCCAGCAGTTTTCAATCTTCTTTTTGAAACGTGGGACTTTCCCTTTTACAAGCTCAACAGCGGTTATGTGGGTATTCTCTTTATCAAGCACCTCAAATGCGTGAGAGAGCAACAAGGATTTGGTTCCTCTCCCTTGTCCAACCTCAAGCATATCTTTGGTCTACATAAGATGCCGCGAGAAGTGCCACAAGCTGAGAAGCTAAATCTGCAGGAACAAGCTGGACTTTCTTTACATATGCATCAACGTTAAGTTGAGCAGGATTTTTTACCTCATACACATCTGGCAGAACTGTTTGCTGTAACTCTAAAGAGCTGCTCTGCAATTGTTGTTCTGATACGCTTCTTTGTAGAACATACACAGGAGCTGGGTTTTTAATATTAAGAATGAGTTTTTGAGCAGCAGATTCTCCAAGTGACTCAATAATCTCCAAGCAAATCCACTCAGGAATACCTGACGCCCACGAAAGCTCTGAAGGCGTTTTGGGATTCTTTGCACGCGTAAGCTGAGCTTCTTTTTCAGAAATTTTTCTAAGCACAGCATTTGCAAGACCAGAAGAACGCTTTGAGATAGACTTTACTAGCTCAACACCTTGGCTGATGGCGGCGTCGCGTCTTGTCTCTAAATATAAAACCTCAAATACAGCAATACGGAGAGCGTCCTGTACCTTTGGCTCTAGATGAATACCTGACTTAAGATGATTCTTTAAAGCTTCATCAAGCTTACCTTTGGTAAGCGTTGCTCCCAGAGCAAGACGAGTAGCAAAAGCTTTGTCTTGTACAGAGAGTTCCAAGAAATCTTTTGACTCTCGTAAGTAATCACGAATACGTAAATTATTGCGTCTACACTCAAAGAATGCCTGATAGGCCACTCTTCGAGCAGGAGTTAAGGTGGCCATTATTGAAGCATCTGCCAGGTCATCTGGGACTTCTGAAGTCCTGCGGCAAATGATTTTGCATCCATAGAGCGCTTGCCATCTGGACGCACCTCAAGAAGCTCAAGAGTTCCTTCAGCACAGCCAAGGAACAACCTATGATCTTGAACAACAACCGAGCGTTGAGTAACAGAAATATCACTTGGTGCTACCTGAGCGGACAAAGCGCGAAGAGACCTTCCTCCAACAGATACGCGAGCAGGAGCGGTATCAGACGAAGCCTGAACCCTCAACGCATTTACCTGGGCTGAATCTTCTGGAGCAAGCTTCATTTCTTGCTTGGTAACTTTAGGAGCAAACGTTACTTCTCGCTCATCTTGTACCTGCCACTCAAGAGAGCCTTCCTTGAGCTCAGAAAGAGCCTCAGACAGTGCGTCAGCACCTAGATGTGCTAGAGCGTCAGTGAGCTGCTCAGTATTTTTGGAGCCAACCTCACACGATGCTTGCTTGCACCAATCTCCCGCGTCAAGTTCATGAGCAATTTTCATGATAGAAACGCCAGCAACAGCATCACCTGCGAGGATTGCGCGCTGAATTGGAGCAGCTCCTCGCCAGCGAGGCAGCAGCGATGCGTGAACGTTCAGAGCACCATAAGGTGCAAGAGAGATTACCTCATCTGGCAAAATGCAGCCAAAAGCAACTACGCAGAGCGCTTCTGGTTGTGCCTCACGCATGGCAGAAATTACTTCTGGAGTCATGCGATTTGCCTCAAGAACGGGCAAGCCAAGTTCTTGTGCGCATTCTTTTACGGGAGACGGCTCAAGCGCCTTACCACGACCACGAACGGCATCTGGCCTTGTAATAACCAAAGCTACCTGGTGATCATGGGCAAGTTTTTTGAGCGATGGAACAGCAAAATCTGGAGTTCCCATAAAGACTACGCGCATGTCAACTCCTAATAGTCTGTCTGACCAGGACGAGCGCCAGAAGCCAGCGCCTCTTTGTACTCCTGCAATGTCTCCATACGAGCACCTGGTCCCAGGTGGTCAGGCATGGTTACGCCATTAATGTGGTCAATCTCATGCTGCAGACAGACGGCGAGAAGGTCTCCTTCTGCCTCATAGCGCATCAGATCGCCCTCGAGGTTATATGCGTGAACGACAACGTGGCTTGGGCGCGTAACCGGAACAGTAATGCCAGGGAACGAAAGGCAGCCCTCTTCGTATACACGAGGCTCGCCATCTGCAACTTTAATCTCTGGATTAATGAGCACAAAAGGGTTCTCTTGACCGTTAGGATAGTCAACATCAATGACTACCATGCGCTTCATATAGCCCACCTGAGGTCCAGCAAGACCAACGCCGTCGGCAGCATACATAACTTTGAGCATGTGCTCAGCCATCTTGCGGACATCGTCGTTAATATCGTCAATCTCTTCGCACTCTTGGCTCAGACGAGGGTCTGGCCAAAGCACCATATCATCAACTTCAGAACTCATAACTTTCCTTACATCATGTCGTAAGCATCAACATCTAATGTCATGTTGATACCCACTCTTTTATCAAGTGAAGCAGCACATTCAGAAAGAATTTCTCCTACCTGAGCATCCACGGGAGCCTTTACCAAAATATGCCTGCGATACTTATCTTTTACCTTGGCTTTTACACAATCAGCAGGACCCAAAATCTCCCATCCTGTTTGCGCGTCTAACTTTGTATGCAGCGCCTCTGCCATCTGATCCGCTACGCGACGAACTTCTTTTTCTGAAGCTCCCCAAAAAAGCACATTAGACAAGCGCGAGAAGGGCGGATAAGCCCCTTCTCTTCTCTCTTTAAGTTCTGCATCAAGAAACGGGCGTCTGTCATGTGTAACTACAGAAGCAATAGCAGGATGTGTTGACCAGTACGACTGAATGATGACCTTACCTGGCTTTTCTCCCCTGCCCGCACGACCAGCAACCTGCTCTAGCAGTCGAATGTTCTCTCGGCTGCTCTAAAATCTGGCAGCTTAAGCATGGTATCGGCATTGATAACGCCAACCAAGGTGACATCAGGAAAATCCAGACCCTTTGCAATCATTTGCGTACCAATGAGCACCGCTCCAGGGGTTGCGTCAAAGAGCTCAAGAAGTCGCTGATGTTCGCCCTTTTTGGCCGTGGTATCGGCGTCCATACGAATAATTGGCGCATCGCTGCCAAGCAGAAGCTTGAGCTCATCTTCTACACGCTGTGTTCCCACACCATATGCACCCATATAACGGCTGCCGCAGTTTGGACATTTGCTGGAAGGATTGGGATACGCATGCTGAGACCACTGCCTGCCGCAACTGTGACAAACCAGAGAATGCGTGCGCTCATGGTACGTGAGAGACGTCGAGCAATGCGGACACTCGGGCACACAACCACACTCGCGACACATCAAAAAGTTTGCGAATCCTCGACGATTAAGGAGCAGAACGCTTTTCTCGCCACGCTCTGTTGTTTCTTGTAGCGCAAGAGCAAGAGCTGACGAGAAGACCGATCTGCCTCCGTTTTTGAACTGGGAAGCCATATCAACTACCTGGACCTGCGGAAGAACCGCCACACCGGGCCTCTCGGTCATGGCAACGCGCGTCCAATTAGTGCCACGCCAGCTTCCTTGAGCTGTTCGATATAAGCTCTCAAGCGAAGGTGTTGCAGAACCAAGCACCAGCGCAGCACCGCGAAGACGCGCCATCTGAGCAGCTACTTCTCTTGCGTGATAGCGTGGGAGCGAATCTTGCTTGTATGAAGCCTCGTGTTCCTCGTCAATGATGTACAGTCCAGGGTTTTGGATGGGCGCAAACAGAGCAGATCGTGCACCTACTACCACGCGAGCCCTACCCTGCCTGATTAAATCCCACTGGTCAAAGCGCTCACCAATTGAAAGCTTTGAGTGAAGAACGGCCACCTGCTCACCAAAACGTGAACGGAATCGGCCTACTGTTTGCGCGGTAAGAGAAATCTCATGGGACAAGCACCACAGCACCCTTGCCAGCCGCTAAGGTCTTTTCAATAGCAGAGAGATACACCTCGGTTTTACCTGAGCCCGTTACACCATCAATAAGCACAACATCGCCCTGAGCAGCAGTTTGTGCAGTCTCGATTGCTGCAAGAGCAGACTCTTGCCCCTCAGTAAGTTGCTGAGGACGAGGTGCTACACCACTTGAAAGCGTGGTTCCCAGACCCTCCTGGCTTCCACGAATTTGTCGCTGTGTGCGAACCTCAACAACACCCTTTTTCTGCAGTGCAGTAACCGCACTACGAGCTCCTGGAATTGTGGCCGAGAGCTCGGATAACCTCATGGCGCCTTGCGCCAGAGCCTCAAGCACCGATCGCTGCTTGCTTGCATTTGCCGCAGGGCGTAAAGTCAGCCGCCTTTTCTGTCAGCTCAACCCAGCGCTCATCAACAGGACCGGACTTCTCACAAACAAGCTGCCAGGGAGATTCTGTATCTTTTCTGGTGACTTTAACCTTTTGGCCAGGCGCTAAAAAAGGATGCAATGCGTCTGCATAACTACAGGCGTATTCTTTGCTCATCCATTCTGCTACCTGTGCAGACTGCTCATCAAATGCTGAATCTGCTAGAACTTGTGTTATTGGAAGGACGCGAGAAACATCTAAACCTAAAGACACACGGTCTGAGACACCCACGATGTAGCCAACAACCTGCCTGTGAGAAAACGGCACCAAGACCGTTGTTCCCACAACCGCAGTCTCTTCCAAAGATTCTGGAATGGCGTAGTCAAACGTGCCAGAGAGAGCACGAGTTGGTATGTCTAAAACAACATGTGCAAAAGGCACGTTCTTGCCTCCTTAAAGCCGTGGTTGATGGTTTACATCAAACGTGTAACGAGCAACGTGTGGCTGACCAGCTTCTTCGACCTCAACACAAACAAACGCGCACTCAACCTTAGTAAATCCGCGTTGCATCAAGACGTAGGCATAGAAGTTTGCCTGCATCTGATGATGCTCATAAATCTGAGTTGCACTAAGGCCCTTTATCGCCTGTTTTATAGTCAACTACCAGCGCATCTTTGCTTCCCTTATTATAGGCGAGAAGATCGATGGCTCCTTCTACATAGTTCCCATATTCAGAATCAACCTGCAGCGTAAAGGGAGACTCCGCAATAACCACATCATGAGCTAAAGCTTCCTGCCTAATTGCAGAGTTGCTCCACAGCTCAAGTGCTTGTTTGACTCGTGATACCGCGCGCTGAGGAACACTATTCTTCAAGCACAATCTATCAATCGTGTTGTCATCAACCTTAGACTGAGTCTCAACCATAATCTGAGCAAGCTCATGGAAGGCTGAACCGAGGCTTGTTGGATCTACTCCATCATCAGCTAATGTGCCAGGCAACACAACGGAAGTCTCAGCCGCTGGTTGAAGGTTATCCGCCTCATGCTCCTGACTTACTGCCTGAGACTGGTCTTCAAGTTTCTGGTTATTCTCGACCTTAAAGTTCTCTGCCATTTGTTGGTGAGCTGATGAGTAACTAAAGAAACCTTTTCGCTGGTCATACGTAGTTTCTGCGGTAACGCTCAGCTCAACCTTCTCATAGAGGTCAAACGTTTCTTCAGCTTGAGGGTTTTTCTCTTCACTTGGGTTGCTATCAGAAGGTTCAGGCTTACCACCAAAAGGTTCAACCAACTCTAAACCTTCAACCTGAATTGGCTCATCCTTCTTGCCAGAGCCCTGAACCACACGCATACAACCAGCAAGATCTCCACCATATTCAAACGGATGCTCACCAGCAGAAAGTGGCGGCTCTTCAAACAAGGCATCTGTAATCTTGCGTGTATAACGAGGACTAATTCCTTCTTTTAGTAAGGTCGATGGTTGAAGTAAGAATGACTGCTTCGCGAGCGCGTGTCAGAGCAACATACAGACGGCGGTTCTGCTCCTGCTCTTCAAACTCATTCTCTTGAGTTTCCAGGAACATTCTCCACTCAAGAAGGTTCTTACACTCATCAAGGCTTGTAGGAACCTCATGACAGCCGTCATACAATTCATGAAGTTTTTTAGAACTGCTTGAGAATGCAATCTGATATGAATCGTCTTTTCTAACATGCAAAAATGGTTCACTACCAGCGCCTGCCTTAGGGACCAGAAACAGCTCCTACAACAGCAACAACAGGAAATTCCAATCCCTTAGAAGCATGAATAGTCATAAAAGTTACGGCATTTTGAGTGCTGCAATGAAGCACTTTTGGAGATTCCTTGGCAGTGCACACCACTGACTAAATGCTCTTGCAACTGAAGCAACGCCAACGCTTAGCTCCTTTTGCAAGCTATCAATTTGTTCAAGAGCTGCAAAGATATTTGCAATCTTTGACTGTCCCTCATTTCCCATCTTTTGAAGGCGAGAAATCCATCCAGCATCAAGAACTACCTTTTTAATAACGTCTGAAACTCTCTTATTTGAAAGGGAGTTACGAGCATTACTCAACACCTCTAAAGCATTTTTGAGCTTTGGACTTATCTCAAAAGGTGGATTAAATACGTCATTTACCACTGACTCTGCAATATCTCTATTGGTAATCCTCTGACCATTTTCTCCAAAATTAGTACCCAGGAGAAGCAGGTCAGACGCATCAAGACTAAATATCTCGCTCGAGAGTACAGGAAATAGCCCCTCGTACGAGTCATACATATTTGCGAGTGACTGTAAAAAGCTGCCAATCAGCTGAACCTCAGGCTGCTCACCAAACGTTGAAGCTCCAGAAACCACGCTTTCAATTCCAAAGGTACGAAGTGCCTCAATATAGGGCTGTGCCTTTTTAACTGATTTCATCAAAATTGCAACATCTTTTGCTTGGATCTTCTCATCCTGCATAAGCGTGTTGATTCTGTCTGCAAGTTGATACGCAACAAGCTGGCTCTTGTGATGTCATCGCCTGGCTTAGAATTTCCTGACTTTTCAAATTTTGTGACTTCAAAATATACGCGTGGCGAATGAGCAATGAACGGAGTTGCAGGTTCTTCTCGCCCAGCAGACAAATCCATAAAGTTAGGTATCATGCCATCAGCGCTGCAAACCTTTGCAACAAATCGCAAAATTTCGTTGTGACTACGGAAATTATCTACAAGACGGGGTTGCAAATCTTCTGAAACCTCTGCTTGACGTCTAAAGAACACATCAACATCAGCACCGCGGAATCGATAGATTGACTGCTGCGCATCACCAACTGTGGTGAGATATTGAGCATCTTTACCTGAGAGACTCTTAATCATCTGCACCTGTTGCTGGTCCGTATCTTGGAACTCGTCAACCATTACAAGCTTGAATTTATCCGTGTAAACAGCTGCAATCTCTGGATGCTCTTCGAACACCTTTGCCGTTAGATGCAAAAGATCATCGTTATCAAGGCCGCCAACAGCACGTTTCTTCTGTTTAAAGAGCTTGTAGACCTGCTCAGTAACATCTTTCAGACACTGGCCCTCAGACATGTCCTGAATAAGCCCAAATAAAGAGCTACAAACTTTAAGCTGGTACACAGCTTCATCTTTTACAATTTTTATTTCTTTTGAGGAACGACCGATCTTGACGGCTTTTTGCAACGTATCCCAAAACGCCTGGTCAAAATCAGTGATCGAGAGAACCAAGTGTTGCTGCAATTTACTTGAAAGCTCAGATTGAACACTTTTGTAGCTGTTCTGCTTCATCTGGTTTTGTGGCAGCAATTGCGCCCTTGAGCGCTTCAAGTGCACCGCAGAGAATCTCAAGCTCTGCTTTTAGAACTTCCAGGTCAGAGCTGTCCCCTACAAACGAAATAGCATCCATTCCTACAGGAGATGACTGAGCATACGAGATCAGCGTTTCAATACGAGACTTCAGTGCATCTCTGTTCCCTGCATAGGTTGAGAGAAACTCAGCATAGCTTTCATCTTGAGAAAGCTCCCTGAGTACTTCTTCAATAGATATATTGACCAGCTGATTTCTGGTCATGTCGTCAATGATTTCAAACTCAGGATCAAGACCCAAATCAAGTGCATGAATCTTTAAAGATTCTGCTGCACATACCGTGGATAGTACTAATCCATGCATCATCAACCTGCAACGCAGCGCTATGCAGGCCTTCTTTTTCTAGAGCTTCCCTAACGCGTTCCTTTAATTTCTGTAGCTGCGGCATTGGTAAACGTAATAATCAATGCCTGGTCAAGACTACTCAGGTACGGCTTTCCGTCTGTTCCAGAGCCTTCTTTTAAGGCCCACACAATTCTCTGTGTAAGCGTAAAAGTTTTTCCTGAACCAGCACCTGCTGCAACAAAAAGAGGTTTATCAAGCGTCTTGATGGTCTTCTCTTGACCAGGCGTATAACGTGTGTCAGCCATAGTAGCTTACCTCCTCTTGTCACACAGTTTTACTGGACAATACCTACATGCATCCTTATCGCAAGGATTGGCTCGAACATCTCCAGAAAGCATGGCTTGGACCTTCTGAGCAATTAAACTCTCCCAAGCATCCAAGTAGTCTGCAAACTCCGCTGAGTTTTGAGACACAACCATAACCGCCTGGTCCCTGAGCTTTTTATCTTCCGGATGTATGTTCCAAATATGTTCTGTTGCCGCTTCTGTTGCCATGCCTGCAAGAGCAAATGAAGGCTTATCTTTTTGCTCTTTGGTGCCCAGATAAATTGCAGCAACTGGCTCAAGCTTATACTTGGTGAGCTGTTTTCTCATAATCTGAGCATATATTGCAGACTGTACATGCCTTGGCAGAATCTCTTTTGAAAGCTCACTATCCAGACTTAACTTTGCTGAATAAGCCTTTAAGTCATTTGTGCCCTTGTGCTTATAGTCAATAATAAGTGCCTGACCATGAGCATTTACATCTACGCGGTCAATCGAACCAGTGAACTGAGCTCCTGCATACTCAACAACGTTTTCTTCTCTACCAAAACGAAGCTCAAAGAATCTGGGTTGATAGCCAATAAAAGTGCGAAGCTTCAAACTCGAGAAGATCCTTGAGATCTTCTCGTATATTCTCAACCTGTTTTCTTTCTTGAATGCTATGCGGAATAAGCTCATTTGAAGATGCTCGGTTAATGTTGTTGAACTGCTCATCCCACACCTGGGCAAAACAGCTGTCTAACACTTGTTTTGCATGATCTAGGTTATCAGATGTAATCCTAGAGCCAGGAATGTCTTGCAAAAGCGCAGATTCAACCACTGAATCAACTTCAGCCACATCACAACCAAGTGCTTCAGCTAAAAGTGTTGCGTGTGTTAGCTCCAAAACACGATGGATAAAGGTACCCTATCTGCATTGGAGCAAAGTCAGTGTCTACCTGAGAAATTTTGATGCGACGTTGCGTGAACCATTTGTAGGGACACTCAAGATACGTCTCAATCTGAGAAGCGGAAAGAAGTGGTAGCCCTTCTCGCGAGACCTCTATAAGACCCTGTAATTCCTGCTCAAGAGTCTCCCTCGTCAAATGACGTGGGAGTACCACGATATTTTTGAGTTTAGGGTCAATCTCACCAGATTCGATTGTTGGGAGTTCTGCAACACGTTCTGGATCAGTAGCTTGAGGCAACAGGTTTACCAGCACCTCTTCTTCTCCGCGTGCAACCCCTGTCTTCTTTGCATAGTCTTTGGGATAGCATGCTTTAACCTCACTGAGAGCTACTGCATTAAAGACATCTTTTTGCTCAACCTTCTCAAACGCAACGCTGGTAGAAGCAGTTGTAAGCGCCGTATAAAAAGCTCTTTGATATCGTGCAAACTCTGATACCTTAGGCGTTTTGACTCGCATGGCGAACAAACTCTTGAAGCGCACCGTCTGATGCTTTAACGCCAAAATTCAACGTATCCATACCCTGGAAAATAACGGCATCAAAAGAATGTGGCTCAAAAGAATGAGCTTGGCTTACAGGAGCGATTAGCACCTGAATATCAGACTGAATACCATTAGAAACAGGCATCATGACCATCTGATCTTTGCAGAGGTCAATAAAAGATTTGAGTGTCTGAGGAGTGAGCTTTAATCCTGCCTCATGCAGCTCCTGAGCAGAAGAAACAATCTTACTCATTACCTTAAGCGACTCTTGATTTTGAAGAGACTGAAGTGTCAACTCATTAGACTGAGCAGCCTCTGACTGCTCATCAGATGTTTCTGCAGAAAGGTATTCAATAATGCGCTGAGCAGCAGAGCCAATTCTGCCAAGCTCAAGGCTCTTGATGGTCTCTGCGCACAAACGCGAGCTCATAGCCGCCTTAGAAAGCGTCTCAAGCACTCTGGTGGCATACAGCGTTCTATTACCGCGCCAACTCTTATCCAGCATCCACGCACGCTCAACACTTATGCCTGAAATAGGTGAAATCAGATAGTCCGTAAGAGTACGTGGAGGCCACCACGACATATCCCCCATCTGATGGTCAGATGCCTGGTAGTCAATGTTTTTCTCGAGCTCTGAGCGTTCACTGAGCGTGACGTACGCATCAATCAAGCTAGCAAACGCACTGCCTGCAAGTGAATCTTGAATGCGCACCGAGCGCTTATAGTGAGCAGCAATCCCCTTAGCTGCAAGCTTTTGCGAGAGCGCATCCCAAACCCTTTGCGAATCTGAGGTGTACACCACAAAGCTCTTGCTGCCAGACTCAACGCGCTGAGAGATATATCTGCTGATAGACTCCGCCTCGGCATGCTGACCCAGCGGCGACAAAAACGTTACTGCACCGCTCGGCGTAACCTCACTGCCCTCCTTGGCCCTGAACACCCTGGCGAGAAGATCGTTGAGCTCCTGACTTTTTGCGGCTGGCGCCGGCTCCGTATCCACACGACAATCGCATCCCGGGCCGCCAACCAACTCTAGTTGCTGCTCTGCCGCGTAACCTGCAGGTCCTTCGGGCACGTAGAGAGAAAACACCACATCCCGCTTCTGCGACAGCTTGCGCACAAACTGAAGACGCGCCTCCGAAAGATCTTCAACTCGCGAGAAAACCAGTGCAGGTCCTTGCGCTGGGATAGACTGCAGCAGGTAATCCAGACACTGACACACCTCAACGTAAGACTTTTCTTCGAGCAGCATCTTGTAGCGCTCTAACACCTTACAAGCACTCATCTGACCAGCAGAAAGTTGACCAGAGACCACAATCTGATTAAGCTCTGTAAGATACTCTGGAGCAAGCTTAGACAGAAGCTCCACAGTACCCTTGCTCGTAGTTAAAGTGCCTAGCTCATCAGCAGACATTCCATCCAGAATCTGCTGGAAAAATACCTTGCGAAGCGTATTTGAAAGCAGACGATCAGAGCTTCCATACAGCTTCCATTGATCGCGCATCCACTCATCAAAAGTTGAAACATTCACGCCAACAGAGAGCTCTTGGATGGCACCAAGCTGTCTCTTAACCAACAACACAGCATCGGAAGAAGGCACTATAAGCTGAGCAGACCCCCACCTCTCAAGTGAAGCCCTTAGCTGCTCTTTGAACAGAGTTTGATAAGAAAGCACCTGTTTGTTGTTTGTACAGAAGCAAGCCCATACGTCACCTCTCCGATTTTTCTTACTTCTAAAGTTACCACGCACACCGGACATAAATTAGAATCAAACTAAACAACAACTAAAAATCCCGTATCAAAAGGATTTTCATGATTATTTTGCTTCCTCCATCATCAGGAAAAACCGCTCCCACCTCGGGACCTTCTCTTGATCTCTCATCACTTTTGTTTGGTTCTGAACTCACCAGCTGTCGAGAAGAACTCATCAAGGACTTACACCAGGTATGTTCTCACGCAAACGCAGCTCAGATGCTTAAAATTGGTCCTAATACCGTCGGTGACATTGCCGACAACCTAGACGTCTATGAAGCTCCAACCACAACCGCGCTCAATCTCTATACTGGCGTACTTTTTGAGGCTGCAAAGTTCAACCAAACACTTGAAAACGTCACGTTAGAAAACACGCAGAAAACAGTCACATTACCAGCAGATATCCTCAACTCAGAAATCATGATTTTCTCTGGTCTCTGGGGTGTTGTGAGACCGCACGATCTTCTCCCCAACTATAGACTGTCTGCCTCAATCAAGTTGCCCACCGTTGGCACTGTTGCAACTTACTGGAAAAAGCAGCTTAATCCCCTGTTAAACGCCGCTCTAAAAGATCAAATAGTTGTGGATTGTCGCTCGGGTGAATACAGAAAGATGTGGACGCCATCGGCAAAGCACCCTAGCGAGCTGCTGCAAGTTGTCGTACAGCGAGAAGATCCTTGTACGGGAAAGCGCAGTGTTGTATCGCATAATGCAAAACACATGCGTGGTGTACTTGCAGGCGCCCTCTTTGAGCAGCGAGCAAACGGAAAAGCTCTCTGAAAGAAGTCAGCGTGTCTCAAATTGTAGAAATTGCGAGCAATCTACCAGGTGTCATTGATGTTGACGTAAGCACAGCAAAAGCTTCTGGAGAAGCAACGCTCACGCTTGTTACTGGTCGCTAGTCACTGCTCAAAACTAAGCCAAACTTTTCAAAATAGACCTGCATAATTGAACTGCCTCCCATTTCTTGGACACGAGAAATAGGAAGCAGTTCAAAACACACCTAAGTCGGATAATCTGTTAAAAAGACGTATACATGACGCTGAAAATACTTCAAACGTGCAGATTATCGTCATTAGGTGTGTAATATGCCCACATTTGAGCAGAATATCCGACTTAGGTGTGTTCCGTAGATACAGAATTTATCGATAATTAAATTTCTTATATAAGTCTATTCATTTTCTAGCATATTAGATGAAGTTTATGCATAGAGATGCATATCAGGTAGTGCGACCGCCTAGCTGCCTGGCTATCTTGATTAAGAACATGTCGATTCTTCGGCAGAACCTACCAAAGCTGCGCTATTTTGTGCGCCAGGCCTAAAAGCCGACGCTAACACGCTGCAGAATCATAATCACCCGCATATGAACTGCCTCCCATTTCTTGGACATAAGAAATGGGAGGCAGTTCAAATTTTTATGCAGGTCTATTTATTAACGAATCACAATCCGACTAAGACAGATAAATACAAAAAGACCTATACCTGTATTGACAATTTTTCCACCTAAACCCAAATCTATGTACGCTAAACAGTAAATAAATAGAGCTGAGAACAACCAAATAACTAGACACAAACATAGACTTTTAATTATCTTTTGAACTGTCCCATCGTTAAGAATGCGATACGCCTTATCAAAGACACAAGCAACAAAAATGCACATTACAAAAGAAACCAATGGCACATTACAATAAACATCATCACTAGGAATTAAAATCACAGGAAAAGGAAATCCAAAGATTAAACTAAGCAAACAAAAGCCTAGTATTCTAGCGGGATTGAATGTACACAGGTGTGGCGTTTTTGTTACATTCTCAGATGCGTTATTAGAAAAATCTTTATGTTTAAAAAACGTAAAAGAGCTCATCTCTGTACTCCTTCAGTTTATATAAACTATATTTTATCTGATATTAAAAATATTTCTAATATCAACTCAATTTCTCTGATGACATAGAAAGCCTATTTAGCAGAAAAATTCTGTTTGATCTGTCTCATCAGCCACTGGAACGCTATAACTACAACAATTGTGACTGCAAAGACAAAGATGCCTCGTACAAAAGCATTTCCAAGCAAGCTGTATGGGAATCGACCAAGTCTTAGTCCCAAGAAGTTAATAACAGGAATCTGGAACAGATAGACTCCTAAAACACCAGCAGATACCGTGCTGATGCGCTTCTTAGTAGCATCAGAGAACTCCTGTAACTTTAGCTCAAGGTTCAGCACAAACAGGAACAAAGATGCGGCCTGAGCTAAGCAGAGGAAGTTTCTAATAGTAATGGGATAGCTCTGATACGTCATTTCTGGAGTCAATGGGGTTCCAAAGTTGTTAGCAATAAGTCCCCAGCCAAACATAGCCGCAGATGAAAGCAAGAAAATTACAGCAAGCACAAGATTGTTTTTAGTAAATTTTGGAAGCTCGTCGTAATACGTCTTAACGTAATATCCCAGCAGATAGTAGAAAAGGCCATCACTGTTAAACGCAGCCCATCTAAACAGCTGATCAAAGTAAACACCACGAACGCCAATGAACTCAAGAAGAGGCAATCCAAAGCTCACAAAGAGCGTAAGCGCCATAACATAGAGCAGGGTTTCTTTCTTTTGAACTACCAAAGAAAGCACAGGTGTCAAAAGATACAGATACAAAATGGTATAGACAAACCAAAGAGTGCTATTGATATTGTTAGTCATAAAGCGCTTTACAAAATCAGCAACGCTAGCACCTGCAGCAATCTCTTCAGCGCCCCAAAACTTTGTAGGAAAAAGCACGTACATCAAATACACCACAACGCTTCCAAAAATGAGCGCCATCAGCGTCTTTCTTGCACGCTTCATAAAGAATGTCTTTGTAGAGTATTTACTTCTATACCCAAGCAGATTCATACCGCTCAGCATAAAAAAGATAGGTACCGCGTAAATAAACGCTGCTTGCAGAGCTAAAGAGAAGGCCCATGTTTTAGTGTGCGCAAGAGAAAAAACATTAAGCGAGGTATGCAGCATCACAACAGCAATACCTGCCAAAATGGTAAGAACATCTGCAAAAACAAAGCGCTTCTTAGTAGCAATTGCTTTTGAAGAAACTGTAGCTTTTTCCACGGGCTTCTCCCCAAATCAATCAAACTTCCTCTATGCTTAGTATACGAAAAGTACCAGCAGGAAAGAGGCATCATGGCAAATGTCGTTGACTATCTACACTGGCGCGGCGATCTGACGTTTGAGAATGACCCTTTTAACAACGTCGATAACCTGATTCTTTCAATCCTTTCCTATCTGGGATTTGGTGGGGTCGTTCCTTCTGAGCGTAGCGAGAAACGCGTTCAACTTGGTGACGCCTGCGCCAAAATGCTGAAGAAACTCAATGACGATCCGTCTCTTATCACGGGATTTTCTCGCGTTGATGGAACTTTTCTTGAGGCACTGGTTAACGCTCCCCGCTTTGCCAACATTGAACTTGGTCGCTATGTAGACCGCATTAATGTCGAGAAAAACCTGCAGTTTGCAGCGTTTACCGCCTATCTTCCTACTGGTCAGATGTTTGTTTCGTTTTAGAGGAACTGACGGCACGCTCGTTGGCTGGCGAGAAAACCTTAACCTTAGCTTCCAGGTTACGTCCGCTGATAAGTCGGCGGCACTATACCTTGAGAAACGTATTCGCGAACACCTTGCAGCAGGCAATAGCACTACCTGCGCAAATGTTATGGTTGGTGGCCACTCTAAGGGCGGCAACCTTGCGGCATACGCAGCAACAGTCTGTCCTGAAGAACTACTCGGCGCAATTGATCGCGTCTGGAGTAACGACGGTCCTAACATGTGTCCAGAAATTCTTCCCACCACAGCCCACAAGGTGCTTGGAGATAAATACATCAGAATTTGCCTGAATTTAGTGTAGTGGGCATGATTTTTGATGATCCTGCTGTTCCAAAGCTCATCGTAAAAAGCTCCGAGACAGGTATGATGGCTCACGACGGCGTTTCATGGCAAGTCTCTCGCAATACCTTTGAGTTTGCTGACGACTTCCAGCCGGAATGTAAAAAGATTAACGAGGCATTTAGCAACTGGTATAAAGAACTCCCGCTCTCTGATCGTGAGCACTTTACTAACGAGCTCTTTGACGCCCTCTCGGCAGGCGGAGCAGTCTATTTCAGCGACATTATTAGCTCGCCCGCAAACTTACAGCCTGTTGTTGCGGCACTCACTAAAACAGAAAAGCAAACCAAAGAGGTCTTCTTTGACCTCCTTAGTTCGCTTGTCAATGCATCCGCAACATCTTTGATTGAAAACATTACCGAGTCATCGCAGATCTCTCAGATTACCTCTGCTATCTCGGAAAGTTTTGCCAAAGCTTGATAAAGCCCAGAAGGAACTTAGGAAAGGTTCTCCTTCTTCAGACCAGTAAGGCTAATCACAATTGAAGAGACAATTGAGATAACTATTGATCCCAGGATAGCGGTGCCTAAAGAATCAATAGCAACGCCCGCATGCAGCAAATTCCTAGAAATAAAACTTGAAAGCTCAAGCATAAAAGCATTAATAAAGAGCGAGAAAATACCTAGGGTCAGCACATTAATAGGCAATGAGAGTAGCTTAACAACAGGCTTAATGCCCGTATTGACTGCTGCGAGTACTAACGAGAACAGAATAGGACCTGCCCACGAGCCTCCCACAATAGTTAGACCTGGAATTAAGGTGCAGGCCACCAACGTAGCAACAGTAGTTACAAGCCATGTTGCAACAAATGTCATACTAACCCTCTTTGAAAAAAAAGCCCGGCAAAAGCCGGGCTTAACGTGCACTTTTATGTAAGTTAGAAACTTACTCGCCGAAGCCGCTGTCAACAAGAGCAACGAGAGCGTCAAGAGCTGCCTGCTCATCAGCGCCGTCACATGCAATCTCAATCTTGGTGCCAGTACCAAGGCCAGCAGCAAGAATCATCATGATGGACTTAGCGTTAACTGGTGCGGAGTCCTTGTCAACATTCTTGATGGTGACGTTGCTCTCAAACTTCTTTGCCTCAGAAACAAAGACGGATGCTGGACGAGCGTGAAGACCAGTTGCATTGATGATAGTAGTCTGCTTTGAAACCATAAGTGGACTCCCCTTCCGGAAACCAAAAATCTACTCGAGAGTTATTCTCGATTAATCGTTACTATCGTAACAAAACATAACGTATTATATCCAATCTTATTTCCAGAAAGAACCAAATTAGACTATGATTTGCTCAAAAACAGGGTAAAAATAAAAAGTCGGAACTCTTGTAGGAGGTTCACCATGGCTGAAAACGATATCCAAAACTCTAAAACCGAGGATTTGGACACAATAGATACTCAAACAACAACTTCTGATGAACAGAATGAGTCTGAAAACACACCTGAAGTCAGCAAGTCCCAGGACATTCAAAAGATTGCCAAAGACACTACTCAGGTTGTAGCAAAAGGCGTTAGCAGCGCGTTTGAAAGCGCCACAACCGCTGTTGCAGAAGGTTTTCAGGCTACCAAAGAAGTCCACAACGCCGCTAAAGAGACAAATTCTGCAAAGCAAGAGCTCAAACAGATGCAAGAACACCTTGCTCAAGACAAACAAGATCTAGAACACAGAGACTACGTACAGAGCTCATTTGACCAGATTATTGCTGAGCAAGAGAAAATTTTTGCAGAGACCGCTCAGGTCATGAGTGATCAATCTACGCAAGTGGATCTTCTCACGGTTAAGAAAAACCAGCTTATTCAGAAGCTTGAACAGCAAAAAGTTGACGACGAAGCAAAGATTAAGCCTTACAAAGAAGTTGCTGCCACAGCAAAAGGCAGACTAGATGATATCTCAAAGACTATTTCTGAGGCGCAGCGTGGTGTCAAAAACGCCGAGGCTCAGCTTAAAGAAGTTACCGAGAAACGCGATGCTGCAGTAGCGTCTGCAAATAAAGCACTGGAAAACTCCCAGGCAAGACAGCTTTCTCTGAGAGAAGAGCTTGCTGGTCTTAAGACAGACCCTGCTGCTAACCACGATGCAATTGTTCGTATTGAGGAAGACCTAAAGTCAGAGCTTGCTCGTGCAGAGCAGGCCCAAAAGCAAGTTGAGGAACTACAGAACTCTTTCCAGTCTTCACTTGAGATGGCACAAACGCATTACTGGACCCAGGGCAAATCGTTGGAGTCCTCAGAGTCTTCTATTGATGCAGCTCGCAAAGATTATGAGCAGAAACAGCAAGAATATGACGCTGTGGTAGCTGAGGCTAATGCTCGTCAGAGGATTCTGAGCAAAGATATAGAGGGTCTTGAAGAAAAAATTAAGACAGCCAAAGAGCTCTTTAACGAGGCAGCAGATAAACATGATGAAGCACAGTCAGTCATTGACGACGCTCAAGAGATTCACGCAACACCAGAAATTACTGAGGAGCTCAGAAAGTCTGTTGAGGAGCAGGTAATTAACATCAATACCAAGCAGCTCACCCTTAAAGAGCTTATTACTGGCGAGAAAATCCTTCGAGAGACAACTCGTGGTCAGCGCATTGGCTTCATCATTGTTGTTCTTGGCATGATAGCGATTCTTGCGTCTTTTGTATGGCTGATTTTTAACTGGTAATTTAGTCTTTGCCCAGACAAATCATCGTATGAAAAAAGTGCTCACAATATGTACCGACCCCCAAAAGTTAGACCAAAATCTAACGATTAGGAGGTCGGTATTTTTATGGCAAAACATAGTTTCGAATTCAAGAAGAAAGTCGTTTTAGAGTATTTAGATGGCAAAGGTGGAGTGAAATATCTTTCTAAAAGATATGGACTTGGTTCTGATTCACAGCTACGCACATGGATTAATGCATACAATGCGTTCGGTGATGAAGGATTAATGCGTTCTCGTAAACAAACAAAATACTCTTTCGAAAAGAAGATTTCTGTTGTAGAACTATATCTATCAAGTGAAATTTCATATCAAGACTTGGCAATTCAAGAAGGTATAAACAATCCGAGTATGATTGCTAACTGGGTTAATCGCTTTCGTGCTGCCGGTCCTGACGCCTTGAAAACTCGCAGGAAAGGTCGAAAAAAAACATTGGATAAACCTCAGATAGATAGTGAAGTTCAAAGAAGCAGAAGAAAGAATAGTTGATACCAGTGCAGAACATATTAGAGAATTAGAAGATGAACTACTTAAGTTAAGAATTGAGAATGCCTTTTTAAAAGAACTGAGGAGGCTGCGTTTAGAGGACGAGGCAAAAATGAGAGAAAGGCGCTCGTCATCAATAGCCTCCGAGGAGAGTTCAAACTAAAAGACCTTCTCTCTTATATAAGTATGCCTAAAGCAACATATATGTACTGGCAGAAAGATTCGATAGAGAAAACCCTGACAAAGAAATCGATGAGAAGATTCTTCAAATCAGAAAGACTCACAAGGATTATGGCTATCGTCGAGTGGCTGGAGAATTACAAAATCAAGGCTACTGCGTAAACAAAAAGAAAGTACAACGTATAATGCAGAAGCTTGGTTTACAGGTTACTTCTTTCATTCGAAAAAGCCGCAAATACAGTTCGTACAAAGGTAAAGTTGGAACGGTTGCTCCTAATCGCATAAGGAGACGATTTAATACCTATATACCACACCAGAAGATCACAACAGATACTACAGAGTTTAAGTATTATGAGATTACTGCTAAAGGTCACATGACAGTGCATAAGCTTTATCTAGATCCATTTATGGATATGTGTAATGGTGAAATTATAAGCTATGGAATTGACAGACACCCTTCAGCAAAAAATGTTATGGATGCATTGGGACAGGCTATTGAAATAACATCCGATTGCAAATACAGAAGAACTTTCCATTCGGATCAAGGCTGGGCTTACCAAATGAAAGCATACTCTCATCGTCTTAAGGAAGAAAGAATCTTCCAAAGTATGTCTCGTAAGGGAAACTGTCATGATAACTCCGTTATGGAGAACTTCTTTGGATTGCTTAAACAAGAGATCTATTATGGCGTTGTTTACTATAGCTATGATGAGCTAAAGTCAGAAATCGAACGATACATAAAGTATTACAACGAACAAAGAATTAAAGAAAGACTAGGATGGTTAAGTCCAGTGCAATACAGGCTTAGACTCTTGGCTGCATAAAAATAGCGTAGCAGCCATATAAACTGCTACGCTAAAAAAGTCTAACTTTTGGGGGTCACATCAATACTGTGAGCACTTTTTCTACATCTAAACTCTCAAGTTAAACGTAAGGGTCATGGTCACGTAACCAAGCTCACTAAATGATGATCATGGCATCACCAAATGACAAGAAGCGGTACTTCTCGTCAATGGCACTTTGATAGGCGTCCATAATCTGCTCGCGCGTTGCAACGCAGAAACCAGCATCATCAAAGTTGAACGTGGAACGTGGAAGTTGGTCACCATGGTGTCTACCACGTGGAACGTAGAGCCTGGCATCAAATAGAGATTGGTAGTTGCGTTTTCTCGGGCAACCATATTGCCTTTATGAGTCACTGCAGCAGAGTCATCTGTCTCCTCAAAGCGATGAGCCACAACAGGAGGCTCAGCTGCAGGAATCTGATTATCCCAAGCACTTTCAAGCGAGCGAACACTGGTAGTACCAATGGCAATAACCTTATGACCAGCGGCTTTGGTAGCCTTTACTGCTTCTACAACTTCTGGAGCTACGTGGTAGCGCTCGGTATGAATGACGTGCTTAGTAGGATCGTCCTCTGTTACCAACCTGAAGGTATCAATACCCACCTCTAGCTCAACAGATGCCCACTGGACACCCTTTGCTTTGATGGTTTCAATGAGCTCAGGAGTAAAGTGAAGACCCGCGGTAGGAGCTGCAGCAGAATGCTCGTCCTGCATAGCGTAGACCGTCTGGTACTTCTCTGGGTCTCCCTCGTACTGTGTAATATACGGAGGCAGTGGAACGTGACCCGCCTCATGAATAGCCTCGTCAAGAGTGCGATCTCCCTGTGCTTCAAAACGCACCAGGCGACCTCCCCTGTTATCGTCAACAAAGTCCACAATGGTGCCCGTCAACACAACAGGAGCTGAGTCAGGAGCATGCAAGCCACCTGCACGGTATTCAATTACTGCGCCAGGCTTTAGACGCTTACCAGGATTTACCAGACACTCCCATACACTACCCAAAGCATCAATGTCTTCTCGACGTTTTAAAAGCAGCGTTTCTGAGACGCCGCCCGTATTTTGCTTTTTACCTACAAGGCGAGCTGGCATAACGCGCGTCTGATTAACTACAACCAAATCGCCCGGCTCAAGATACTCCACAATATCAGTGAAGTGCTTGTGCTCTATGCGCCCATCTTCTCTATGCAGCACCAAAAGCCTACAAGAGTCTCTTGGCTCAGCAGGAGCTTGTGCAATACGCTCTTCTGGAAGGTTGTAATCAAAATCGTCAGTTCGCATGACGTACTGCCTTTCTTGCGTCACGAGCTTCATGACGCTCTATCTGAGCCTCGGCCGCAGAATATCTGCAACCGCAATAGTTTTGTCGATACATACCAAGCTCACGAGACTCTTTTGTAGCCTCTGGGTAAAACGGACGGAAATCTCTCCATACAGGCGTCAGTCCATGAGCATGCGCAATGGACACCAGCTCATCCTCGCACGCATCAAAGAGCTGATAGGGCGAGACAGCCAGTGTTGTAGAAACGTATTCAAACCCGCGCTCAGCCGCCACACGACAACTCTCTGCCAAGCGGATTGCGTAACAAGCACGACAGCGACGATCTCGCTCAAATCCCTGAGGGGCCACAGCTCGCTCCCACTGCTCTCGCGGATCTCCTGCCACAATTACCTCAACATGAGCTTCTTCTTGAGCCCACGTAAGTAATGTTTGAAGACGCCTGTCGTGCTCTTCAACTGGCTGAATATTAGGATTAGTCCAGCAGATGGTTGGCTCAAAGCCCTCTTCCCTCAAATGTTTTAAAGGTTCAAGTGAGCATGGACCACAGCATGCATGGAGCAGCAGCGGTGTTCCCGGCTCTACTGAAAGAGTCTCAATTGACTGAAGCATGTTTGAAGCCATTAGTTTTTCTCGCCTTGCGCCTTATAACATTTCCAACCTACTATAGCGCAGGCAGCAAGGCATACAAAAATGGTAACAACGCTTGCTTCAATACCGTAGGCGCCACCCGAGATAAACTCAGATGCTGCAGGATACGCTGTTAAGAGCGTGGTAGGAAGAAGCGTAGTGGTAACCGAGATGCCCAGAATAGGGCCGGTTACAAAGTTCCAGATAAAGTGCATAGCAATGGTCATGAGCAGATTATCGGTAAGCCAAAACACCAAGCCATAAAGAATTCCCATTAAAAAGACTGAGATTGCTGCGGCAATAGAGATGTTAGGCGTTAGTCCATACGTTGCGGTAAAGAGCACTGCTTGAAGCACAAGCGCTACAGGGAAAGAACTCTTAGCTGCAACACCAGTTTGTAGATAACCTCTAAACAAGATTTCTTCTGCAGCAGACTCAATAAGGGTTGCCACAAGTAAGAAGAGAGCAGCAAAAATGTTATAGGAAGCATTGAAGTTAAAGTCAAAGCCTTCAATGAGCATGATAGAGCCAAAGGTAAACAGCACCATCAAAAAGCCAAAGGTAACTCCGCGCATAAATCCTGGCCAGGAGCTTACTCGAAGACCCAAAGACCTAAAATCTCGCTTATTGACGCGGGTAATCCACACAAGGATCAAGCCACCTGCCAACATGCTTCCTAGAAGACCCAACACGGCTGGAAGGATGTCATTGCTGGGAGCTCTCCCATAACCATCAGCGGAATATGACACACAAACATAAGCAAAAGTGCAAGGTCAGCCACAAGGAAGGGCGTCACCACAGACTTTGGTGGATCCTTTAGAACAAACTCAAGGCTTGTCTTTGGCTTTTTTCTTCCCACAAACTCTCCTTACATAATTTCTACTCACTATAGTATCGACTTCTGAATCTATTCGTGTAGTGAATCAAAAAAGATTAGAATAAGAAGATAATTTGCGTAATCTACTAATTCCAACTGCGAGGTATCCATGGCCGAAAGCTACGACATGAACAACCGCCCTCATTTTCCTAAGCGCGCTGTCATTACCGGTGGTATGCCCTACGGTAACAAGAATCTCCACTTTGGACATATTGCGGGCGTCTTTGTCCCAGCAGATTTCTTTGCTCGTTTCTTAAGAGATCGTATTGGCCAGAAAAACGTTTTGTTTATCTCGGGAACTGACTGCTATGGCTCTCCTATTGCAGAAGGCTATCGCAAAAAGGTTGAAGAAGAGGGCTACGAGGGCACCATCCTTGATTACGTTAATCATAATCACAACCTGCAGAAAAGCGCTCTTAACGCCTACAATATCTCGCTTGATTTCTACGGCGGTTCCGCGCTAGAACCCGCTGCAAAGATCCACGAAGAGATGGCTGACAGCATCATGCACCGCCTCTACGAGCGCGGTAAACTCTCCAAGCTCTCAACTAAACAGTTTTTACGATACCGAGGCTCAGACATTCCTTAATGGTCGCCAGGTCAATGGACGTTGCCCCATTAAGGGCTGCAAGTCAGAGAAGGCTTATGCAGAAGAATGCGACCTGGGTCATCAGTTCAACCCAGAGGAGCTCATTGCTCCTGTGTCTCAGCTCACCGGCACCACGCCAGAGCTTCGTCCTGCACCAAGCTGGTACTTTGACCTGCCACAATACAAAGAGTTTCTAAACAACCTGGTAGAAAAGTGGAAGAACAACCCACAGATTCGCTCAGTTGTTACCTCTACCGTTCAAGAGACTCTGACCGAGCCTATTATCTACATTCAAAATTCCTACCGCCAAGACTTTGACGGCGTTGCCTCTTCCCTCCCAGCTCATAATGTCATTGAGCCAGAAGGTAACGCTTCTTCCTTCTCTGTTGTTTTTGAAAACTGGCAAGATAGAGATGAAGCTCGCGAGAAACTCAAAGAGGCTGGAATTCGTTTTAGAACAAGCAAGACGCTCCTGCCTTACCGCATGACAGGCAATATTTCTTGGGGCCTTAAGTCTCCAGACATTGAAGATCTCAAAGACCTGACCATCTGGGTCTGGACTGAGTCTCTCTGGGCTCCTATTACCTTCACCCGTGCTGCTCTTTCTGAAGACGCCAACAATGGCGGTAGCCGCTACTCTTCTGACGAGTGGCGCGATTGGTGGTGCAGCGATGATGCCGCTGTCTACCAGTTTATTGGCCAGGACAACATCTTCTTCTACTGCATTGTCCAGAACCCGCTGTGGGATGCACTTGATTGGGGTCTTATCACCGATACTCCCGTTGCTAACTACCACATTCTCTTTATGAACAAGAAGGCTTCCAGCTCTGGTGCTATTAAGCCTCCAATGGCTGAAGAGCTTCTTGAGTTCTACACTCCAGAGCAGCTCCGCGCTCACTGGCTCTCGCTTGGCCTTGATCAGCGCGCCGTGTCCTTCTCGCCAAAGGCTTTTGACACCTCTGTATCCAGGAAGGGCAAAGACGGCGAGCCAGATCTTCTGGTAAAGGATGACCCTCGCGTTGTTGATCCAGCGCTCAAGGAGTCAGCATTTCTCACTAACATCTTTAACCGCATGGCTCGTAGCTGCCTGTATGGTGCAGCCAATGCGTGTGGTGGTCACCTGCCTGTCAGCGAGCCTCACCAGGAAGTTATCGATGCTGCTCAAGAGGTTCTGCTGAAGTACGAGCAGCTTGCATACGGCTTTGACGCACATTCTGCCCTTGCTGCTGTTGATGAGTACGCTCGCGCAGAAAACAAGCGTTGGGGCGAGGCTTCCAAGGCCGCTCAGGGCAATGACGAGGCCTACGACCAGGCACTTGCTGATGCATTCTATGCGCTCAAGACCATCACACTGCTTATGCACCCGGCTGTTCCGGAAGGCTGCGAGCGCATTGCAGATGCTCTCAACTTCCCACATGAGGAGTTCTTCTCTTGGGAGAACGCCTTTATGGGTCCAAAAGAGCTTGCAGCAAAGCTTGGCCAGAGCGCAGAGGAGCACCAGCTTGAAGAGCTCCCTCCTCGCTTTGACTTCTTCAAAGCACATCCAAGCCAGAAGAACTAAAACTCGCATAGCTAGGAGCATACGTGGTCGAGTTTCCACCCGTCTACCGCCCAAAACCTTATAGCAAGCCAACAGCACACCTGAAGAGTCATCTTCAGGTGTTGCTCGATGACGGCGCAGAAATTGCAACGTTTGTCTACACTCCCCACGCCTCTGCTGGCGAGAAACCCTGTGAAGATCTCTGCTTCAACTGCGGCTTATTTAGCATCTGTTCCCAACGATACCTTTGCTACACCCATTGTGTTTCTCCACGGAAACGGTGAAGAACACGGAATTTTTGGCACCATCATTGATGAAGTATGCAGCCGCGGCTACATCGCAATTGGTATTGATTCAAGAGATCAGGGTTTAAGCACCCGAGGAACTGCCGCCTTTACCTACGAGCAGATGGCAGAAGATGCGTATGCTGTCCTGAGGCAGCTTGGTGTTTCATCTGCTCATATTGTGGGCTTTTCTGACGGAGCTATTCTTGGTCTTCTTCTGGCACGTGACTATCCAGACGTAGTTGTCTCTCTCGTATCTATCGGAGCAAATCTTGAGCCTGACACGTTAGGTGATATGACCTGGCTCTATGAAAGTATCGAGGGCAATAAACGTTGGGCAGCTCAAGGTTGGGAAGGCGCTGTTCTAGAAGATGGCTATCCTGTTCCCTCGCCTGCTGAGGCGGCTCGTATTGCAGAGCATCTGGAGCTCATGGTAGATAACCCTCATATTGACCCCGCGTCCCTTGAACATATCTCCGTTCCTGTTGTTGTTATGGCAGGTGAATACGATGAGATTTATCCAGAGGAAACTCGTCGTATTGCTGAGGCAATCCCTACCGCTCGACTTCTCTTCATTCCAGGATGCCCTCACAATGTTCCCAAGGTGTCTCCGGGTGCAGTAGTGCGAAGAATTTTTGCAAATTTTGACTATCTTTAAGAACGGCACTGAAACTTTAAGTAATTTACCTGCTTTTATTTCAAGAAAATAAAACTTCGGTACTTAATTGTTAAGTACCTTGCTATCTCAAAATTTTTGAGTACAATACCTAACAAGAATTATTTCTGTTACGGGAGGTACTCATGCATCAAGCATCAACCTCACCTACTCAAGAGATGCGCATTATTCGCAATCTTGGCCATCTAGGTCATTATCTTTACATCACGCGTGGATGTCGTGGCGGTCAACAATTTATTTTGACTGCGCTCTATCGTGATGGAGATATGACACAAAAAGATCTTCTCGCCAAGACAAAGAATACATCTGCATCTCTTTCAGAAATGGTGAGCAAACTTGAAGCAAAAGGTCTTGTTGAACGTACGCGTGTAGACAAAGATCGCAGACAAACACTTCTTTCTTTGACAAAAGAAGGTCGAAAACAAGCAAAAGAAGCTCAAGAGGCTATCGAGTCATTTGAAGCGCGCGCACTGTCTGTTCTTTCTGATGAAGAAAAAGTTACATTCTGCGCATATCTAGATCGTTTAGTTGAACATTGGGACACAATTAACAGAGATGAGAAGGGAGAAACAGCATGTCAGAAGAAGTAACTTCAACTGAAGAACTTGAGAACATGGTTGAATCAACTGAAGCAGAAACTGCTATGGTTCCCTCTGCCCTGACAGGTATTGTAGATGTCAGTAATCTTTCCATTAAAGAAATTGCTTTAGTGCTTTCAAAGAGTATCGGCGAGTTCAAAAGAGACACTATCCTCACTCCTTTCTTTGTGTTAATTGAGACCATCTTAGAAATCCTCATTCCTTTTAGAACAGCTAATCTTGTTGATACGCTTCGCACGGGGGCAGAACTAAACGCTGTCATTCAGTCTGGAGCTGTTCTTGCTGCTATGGCAATGCTGTCGCTGCTGTTTGGAACACTATCCGGTATTTCTGTTGCTAAAGCATCTACTGGCTTTGCACGAAATCTTCGCCGTGATATGTTCCGTAACATCCAAAATTTCTCGTTTACCACTATTGATGCATTCTCTTCATCATCGTTAGTAACACGCCTTACTACGGATATTTCTAACGTACAAATGGCATTTATGATGCTCATCCGCCTGGCCGTTCGTGCTCCATTTATGTTTATTGCAGCGTTTATTGCTGGCTTTATCATGGGTGGCTGGCTTGCCATTATTTTTGTTGCCGTCATGCCTCTTCTAGGAATTGGCCTCTACTTCATTATTTCTAGAGTCATTCCTATTTTTAAAAAGGTATTTAAGAGATACGACGCGCTCAACGAATCCGCTGAAGAAAACTTGGCTGGTATCCGCGTTGTTAAGTCATTTGTAAATGAAAACTTTGAGCGTCAAAAATTTGATAAGGCTTCAGAAGAGCTGCGCGAAGATTTTACAGCAGCCGAGAGGCTCATGGCTCTGAACTCTCCATTTATGAACTTCACTATTTACGTGCTGTTTGTCTTCATTCTGTACTTTTGGCTCGTACCTGATTGTCTCTTCTCAGGGAACTGCCTTTGGCGTTGGACAGCTTTCTTCGCTTATTACGTATGGCTTTATGATGCTTATGGCACTCATGATGCTTTCCTTTGTCTTTGCCATGATCATCATTGCAGAAGAAGGTGCTCGCCGCATCTGTGAGGTACTTCTTGCAACTTCCACTATTAACAACCCAGAAAATCCTTTGACCGAGGTTACAGACGGATCCATTGATTTTGAGAACGTTGGATTCTCCTATTCCGGTCCAGAGGGTCGAGAAGCCCTGTCTGGTGTAGACCTTCACATCAACTCTGGTGAGGTCATCGGTATCATCGGTGGTACCGGTTCTGCAAAAGTCCACACTGGTGCAGCTTATTCCTCGCCTATACGATGTAACCGCTGGTAGCGTTTCTGTTGGCGGACACAACGTCAAAGACTATGACATTGATACTCTTCGTGGTGCTGTTGCCATGGTTCTTCAGAAAAACGTTCTCTTTAGCGGTACCATCAAAGAAAATCTCCTGTGGGGTAACCCTGACGCTACCGATGAAGAGATTCTTGAGGCAGCTCGTCTTGCTCAGGCTGACAGCTTTGTTCAAACCTTCCCTGATAAATATGAGACTCATATCGAGCAGGGTGGCAATAACGTTTCTGGTGGTCAGAAGCAGAGACTCTGTATTGCACGCGCGTTGCTTAGACGTCCAAAAGTACTTATTCTTGATGACTCTACCAGTGCTGTTGATACAAAGACAGATTCTTTAATTCGTGCAGGCCTCAAAGATTATCTGCCTGATACCACCAAGATCATCATTGCTCAGCGTACTTCCAGTATCGAAGAATCTGACAAGATTATTGTTCTGGATAACGGTCGCATTAACGCAATTGGTACGCACAAAGAACTCCTGAAAGATAACCCAATCTACCGTGAGGTGTACTTCTCACAGAACAAGCAAAGTGTTGATGAAAATCAGTCTCAGGAAGGTGAGGTGACTTCTCATGAGTAGGGCAACAGAAACAAACAACACAAGACCAAAGCTTCCCGTGGGAAAAATTCTTACTCGAACCATTAAAATGCTCTGGGAGTTCTATCCTGTCCTTCTCCCTATAGCACTCCTTGGTGCTGTTATCCAAGCAATTATGCAGTCACTCCCAAGTGTCTTCTTGGAGCGAATCCTCTCTATCATCTCTAACTTTATTGATAGTGGTGACTGGAATTCTGCTGAAGGCCTAGTCTTCCAGAACGTGGCTCTTCTCGCCACCTTCTACGTCATTGGACTTCTTGCAAACATCATCTCTACCCAGGGTATGGCTATTGTCACCCAGGGAGCTCTGCAAAAATGGCGTTCAAAGATGTTTTCGCACATGCAGGACTTGCCTATTAGGTACTTTGATACGCATCTCAATGGCGACATCATGAGCTATTACACCAATGATATTGACGCAATGCGCCAGATGATTGGTACCAGTCTTCCAAACCTCCTCTTTACCTCTGTGGTTATCATCGCAGTAGTATTCATCATGTTTTACTACAGCGCACTTATGGCCATGGTCGTTCTGTTTGGCTTCTCTTTGATGGGTCTTGCTACTAAAAACCTTGGCGGTAAGTCCGCAAAAAACTTTGTTAAGACTCAGAAAACTACCGCAGATGTTGAGGGTCACATTCAGGAAATGATGAATGGCGAGAAGGTCGTTAAGGTCTTTAGTCATGAGGCAGAAACTATTGAATCATTTGACAAAATCAACGATGAGCTGATGGTTGTTGCAAGAAATGCAAATCTTTATGCCAACACGCTTATGCCTATCCTTAACAATCTGGGCAACATTATGTACGTTGTAGTTGCTGTAGTTTCTGGTGTGTTTATTACTCTGAACATTCAAAACGTTTCTTTATCTGGACTACCTTTCACCATTGCTGTAGCTGTCCCCTTCCTCAACATGACACGTCAGTTCTCCGCCCAGATCAACCAGATTTCTAGTCAGATTAACTCTGTTGTTATGGGTATCGCTGGTGCTAATCGAGTTTTTGAGCTACTTGATGAACCAGCAGAGACTGATGAAGGTTACGTTACTTTAGTCAACGCAGAAACCATTGACGGTAAAGTTCAGGAAGCTGAGTACCGCACCGGTTACTGGGCTTGGAAGTATCCACACAGTGACGGCACGGTTACTTACACCCCTGTTAAGGGAGACGTTCGCCTCTTTGATGTTGACTTTGGCTACGAGCCTGGCCACACCGTACTGCATGATATTTCTCTTTATGCAAAACCTGGTCAGAAGGTTGCCTTTGTTGGCGCAACAGGTGCTGGTAAAACAACCATTACTAACCTGCTCAACCGCTTCTATGACATTGAAGACGGCAAGATTCGCTACGACGGCATCAACATTAACAAAATTAGGAAGAGCGCTCTTCGTCGTGCTCTCGGTATTGTTCTGCAAGACGTCAACCTCTTTACGGGTACCGTCTTGGATAACATCCGCTACGGCCGTCTTGATGCTACTGATGAGGACTGCGTGAAGGCCGCAAAACTTGCTGGTGCCGATGACTTTATCAGACGTCTTCCAGACGGCTACCACACCATGCTCAAGGACAACGGCAGCGCCCTCTCCCAAGGACAGCGCCAGCTCATCTCCATTGCTCGCGCAGCAGTCGCAGATCCACCAGTCATGATTCTGGACGAGGCTACCTCCAGCATTGACACACGTACCGAAGCAATTGTCCAGCGTGGTATGGACGCTCTGATGTACGACCGCACCACCTTTGTTATTGCTCACCGTCTTTCTACGGTTAGAAACGCAGATGTTATTGTCGTACTTGACCACGGTCGCATTATTGAGCGCGGTACGCACGACGAACTTCTCGCCAAGCGAGGAACGTACTACCAGCTCTACACAGGAGCCTTTGAGCTTGAGTAACAGCTAGCCTCTGTAATGCAAAGCGCCTTGTCATCTTGGTGGCAAGGCGCTTTTTGTGCGTATGTAACAGTTTCTTAGGCGAGAAGAACGTGGTGCAGATCTTCTACAGTATCTACAATTGCAACTGCACCCGCATCAATAAGCTCCTGTTTATTAGTGGTTTTTCCATACAGAACGCCAATACACGGAATCTGATTTGGGAATGATGCTTCCATATCAAAACGGCGGTCTCCTACCATGACGCTTTCTGAAGCATCAAAGCCAAGCTTGCGCATAACGTGAGCAATGGCGGTGATTTTATCAGTTGCCGCCTCATCTATTCTTCCGGCATAGGCATCAAGAACACCAATAAGATTGTTGTCCCTAAGCCCCATCTCTAGCATGGGCTGATTCTTTGAGCTTGCTACGGCAACCTTTTTACCGGCGGCGTGAAGGTCATCAATAAGGTCTCTCATACCTTCAAAAAGCGGCCATTTTCCTGTAGTTACATAGAGCTCACGGTAACGCTTAGTAACCGCAACAGCGTCCTGATGGCTTAAACCAAAAACCAGTTCAAACGCATAAGGAAACGGTGGTCCTACAAGCTTTTTAAGATCTGCTTCTATAAAGTCTGTATGACCACAGTCTGTCATTGCCATCTTTGCTGTAGAAACAATGGTGGGCAATGTGTCTGCCATAGTTCCATCAAAGTCAAAAATAATAAGCGAGCGATTCTGCAGATCTGAAACTACCTCAGAAGTTACCAGTGCTTTATTTGCATCAGTTATGTTTTGCGTTATTGCCATGTTAATCCAATCATCTACGTATGTGAGTATACCGTTGATGATGCAAAACTAACCAGTCAATGGCATTTTCTTCTCGTCTGCCGAATTAACTATTGACAGCTGAAATGTCGCACACCAGCTAAGGTATATAGTTAACTATAGATGAATCACTATGCCTAACCTGGGAGGTGTATGATGACTCGTCAGGAAAATAATCCAGAAGCTAAGCAACCTGGAAGAAACAGGCTTGGAAACTCTATCCGTCTCTCGTCAACAAAGACGTTCTGCCTGATGAGTCTCTAGACGCTGATCAAATTAATCAGCAAGTTGGTTCTATTGATCAGACCGGTTGGCATACAAAGCTCAATATTGAAGCACTTTCTCTTACGCTTACGGAGTCCACTACTCCCCTTGAAGTGCTTAAACACTTTGTAAATACGGCGTTTTTGCGTGAAAAAGATTCTCACCGAAAAGGTGGTTCTGTTGCCATCCCGCCTAGTGACTTTGAACTACATCTAGCCCAGCGACTAAAAGATGCTGGTGTTCTTAACGCACAAGATAGTGTTATCCCCTGCCGTGTGGTACGTCTGCGTACCAATGGCCTCTTTTATCTGCGAGCTAATCAAAAAGCACTTTCCTATGAGCAGAAGATTCAGCTCCTTACTATTGAAAGTGCACTAAACACAGCCCTCTTTGCAGAGCGATACTTTCTTGATGCAAATATGGCCTCTGAGCATGACTTACTTGCTTTTGAACAAAAGATTGTTTCTACCATGATGAAGCAGTCACGCCCCCCGCTGCGCTACCACTCAAAGCACTCAGGAAGATGGCGAGTGGGTTGTTCGCAAAGCCATTTCCCTACACATTGAAAGCCTGCGCCTTTCTCAGCGTCTTGTCACTGAGTTTAGGACCAACGTACACAAGGGAATTGCCGCCTTTAGAGTGCACCTGGCCCTTCCAGAGCAATTTCCAAGAAGCTTTCTTTGTGCAGATGGGAATATCAAAGAAGCAACCTTTGATGACCTCAGTCGTGCGGCAACCGCTTACAACTTACACCTTGGTATGCTCATCACCGCAAGTGCTTTTAGAAGCTCGAAGAGGATTAACGAGGTATGGCTCTCTGGCATATGCAATACAAACAAGCTGCATGCCTGTCTTTTCTCGTTCCACATTACTCGCAAGCAATTTGAAGATACAAACATTACAGAAGATACTAATCCGCTTTCTGTCTATCGGCTCTGGAACGCGCAAATCGACGAGGCAGATGGCATTCTTCATGCGGTTCATCCACTCTTTACCTTAGATGATGAGATTTTCTGTCCACCCAGTAGATACGATTTTGTTGAATCGTCTCAAAAACGCCTTGATAGCGTCGCAGCTCACGCACTAGGCACCGATGAAGTGTCGGGGCTTTCTATTGATGAAGGTCAGGCGCGAGAAGAAATTATCACCAAAATTTTGCGCAACCTCTCTTCTTCTACAGAAGAAAACGTCCGTACTATCTTGTCGTATACCGCAAACTCCACCGATCCTACGGTGCGAGCAGCGGGAGAACGCGTGGTTTCTCGCTTTATTAAGGGCACGCTTGCAGAAGATGACTTTGAGGCTATTTCAGAAGAGTTTGTTGACGGAGGCGTTCTTTCCTTGGCGGTTACCAAGGCCCAGCGTCTTATTGGCGAGAAAAACTATCAAGACGCAGAACTGCTCCTACGTGAAGCGCTGGACTCCGTTGATGGAAATAACACCTACACGGACTCAAGCACTACTCAGTGGCGTGTATTTATGAACTACGTCGATCGCGTACTTTACAACAGAATTCTCTCTAATCCCGAGAAAAACACTCGTCTAGCTCCTATGTCTTACTTTGAGGCTCACCTTTTGGTATCTATTGCTCAGACGCTCCAAGGACAAACTCAAAATGCTCTTCAGCACGCGAGAAGGGCTGTTGAGATTGCTCCTCTTAGCATGAGTGCAAGGCTACACCTCTCCCACTGTCTTGAAGAGTCGCTGGACATTACTGCAGCGGCAGATGAACTCAAGAAGCTCCTGCTGCTTGCCCATGACCCCGAGAGTATTGGGTTTGGCTATTATCGCATGGCATTCTTCCAGTGGCGTTTGAGACATCTTAAAGCTGCTCAAGCTTGCTATCAGTTTGCTCTTAAGTTCTTACCAGGTGCTACGTTTATTATTGGTACCGAGACGGCAATTCTCGCGCAAAGTGAGCCTGAGTTTAGCTGCGAAGAACTGAGCGATGATGAGATTTACGCCACGCTCATAGAAAATCAAATTCCTGTTGCTCCGACAGATGAAGTCTCTACTATTTTCTTAGATGGTACCCGCGCCTCACTTGATGCAGAGCTCTTTAGTGTGGCCAAGAACTTCATGATGAACCTAGGAATTATGACTAAAGATGACGTCTACTTTGACATGCTCAACTCCATTGAAGGGGAACCTGACAGATAAGACAACTCAACTCAAACTCACAAAGAATTGGCATAAAAAAGGAGTTCCGATTTCTCGGAACTCCTTTTGCATAATACGCTGTGGTTTTTACAGCTCATTCATTACGCGAACAAGCTTTACCGCATAGTTCTTATCCGTTGCCCACGTTCCAGCAAGCTTGCGGATAATGTTTGCCTTCCTAGAAAGAATCCAAGCACTGTAGCGAGGGTCAACTTTTTGAGCCTCGCTTGGATCAACGGTCAGTGGCTCATAACCTGCGTATGCACGAAGGTGCAAAGCCTGTGCACGAAGTCCCTTAAGAACGGTATCAAATGAGAGTCCGTGCGCTCCGTTTCCAGTTGCACCCATACCACCAAAGTTGCACTGCTCAGGAAGGACATCGCCACCAAAGCGGAGGTTACCTGTCTCAATCATGACCTGCGCATAGAGGAGCTCTGGACGAACTCCCTCGTCAATTGCAGCCTGCCATAGCTGGTTTACAAAATCGGTCCCTGTTGCAGCGCCCTTCTCGGCATAGACGGCTGGATAAGCAGAACCTACGCGCTTGATGAAATCTCGCTGAAGATCCTCTTTAGTGACAAGAGGTGCTCCAAGAACGCTGGTGCGATCAGAGAAATTACCGCGAGTTGGCTCAATTGGAGAATCGTTATCAGCAGGCGTGTTGTTAGCGTCTCTATTATCTCCACCGTTATTGCTGTCAACGTTTCCACCTCTACCGTTATTGGTATCAGTAGGCTTAATGTTAAGAACACCATATGTATCTGCGTGTACAACACGACCATCTGGAAGCGTAACGTCTTGGTTGCGGAGCAGGCCATTATTCTCGTCAAAATAATAATATGAGCCATTGATTGATTGCAGGCCAAAGAGGGCACCGTGCTCAGTAGTGGTTGGATCAAAGTACCAGGTCTTGCCATTTGGAGTATTAAACCAACCAGAGGCTAAGGCGCCACTTGATTGAGCCCATGCCCAAATATTGTTAGACAAGGCAACCCAACCATTAGAGGTCATACCATTGTTTACATCAACATAATACGAGCCACTAGAAGTAGCAAAAATGCCGGTCTTCATAAGTGGGTAAGTTGCATTCTCATCAAAGTAGAACCACTTACCATTGGGCATATGCTTCCAGCCAACATAAAGAGAGCCATCTGAATTTGCCCATGCCCAATTGCCATCAGCAAGGCTAATCCAGCCGCCAGAAATAAGACCATGATCAACATCAATATAGTATTTCTGATAGCCATCGGACATTAAGCCAAAGGTGGCGCGATAGTTGTTATTACTATCAAAGTAGAACCATTTACCGTTAGGCATACGTTTCCAACCGGCTTGCAATGAGCCGTCTTCTGTTGCCCATGACCAAGAATCGTCAGGCCAGTGAATCCAATTATTCTTTACAAGGCCATTTACTTCATCAAAGTAATAAGACTTACCTGAAATGGTCCTCTGGCCAAGAGCGGCAGCGTTATGAGGTGCAGCTGCGTCAAAGTACCAAACTTTACCATTTGGCGTAGTAAACCAGCCAGAAACAGCAATTCCCCTAGCATCAAAATAATGCCAGCCATCATCGTCTTTAAGCCATCTGCTTACGTAAGCAGTGCCGTTGTCATCAGAATACATCCATCCTTCAGCAGCTCTGCGCCAGCCATAGGATGCTCTTTTAATCTGTAGCGTCAAAGTTTGCATCTGACGGGTAATTTCTTGTCCATCAGAAGATCTTTTGCTAGTGATATACAGGGTGTAACGGCCGCTAGCAGGAAGCGTAAAGGTAGATGAAGTTGCCGTAGTGTTAGATGCAACCGTTACCTTTGTTCCATCTGGACCAACATAGCTGTAAGTAAATGTTGCGTCAGTAACTACGCCAGTAAGAACTGGCTTTAGAGTGACGTCACTATCTTTTGAGCTACTGAAACACTACTCATGCTCCACCAGGTATCAGAGCTGTACATTTCCCAAATTGCCCATGCATCTGCCCAGCCAATGTAGTCAACCTTGGAATTATCGCCAAGGTCTTTAAACTCAGCGGCATGTGCTGGATTAGAGATGAATTGATGCTCAATAATTACGCCAAGAATTCCCTTTTGACGAGCATAACGGACAATACCGTAATAATCGGACTCATCGCCATTCTCGTAATAGTCTGTTCCGTATTGGTCGTTGTAGCCACGTTCTGTTGCACCGTCACCGCGGGTAACAATACCAACTTTATTTCTGAGGTAATAGTTAACCTTGCCGGCAAAAATTTGACCGGAGAGATAAAGATCATAGTTGTAGCTTACCTTATGAGGAACAAGTACCTCTGAGCCCGTTGCAGATGCAGGGCCGGCATTGTAGTGAAGCGAGATGATGGCACAAGCGTTTGCGTCAACAGCACGCTGTACGCGCGTCTTGATCGATGGATCCTCGTGTTCTCCACGAACAACAACAACCTGTACACCCCATTTTTCCAGATACTTCTTGGCATACATGGCAGTTGCCCAAGCCAGATCTCCCTCTTTGAGTCCAAAGTAGGTAGCACCTGGATCTCTGCCTTCAAGGCCATCACTGTGACCTGGGTCAAGCGCAATAGGTCTGCCAGTTGCACGAGCAAGTGCTACGGCATCTTTTAGCGATTCACTCTGGATAATGTTTCCTTGGGCATCCATTGTGGTGTAGGTAGTTGCATATGCGTTTTGAACTGTTGTTGCAAACAATGCTGCGACAACAAAGAACAAAAACAGCAAGCAATTTACCGCGAGTATTAAATAAGCTGCGTTTCATGCGGTCCTCCGAAAAGTATTGGTTTACTCCTCTTCATACTTGCTAAAAGTTTACACTAGACTGGCACGTCAACGATAAAAAACACAAGCTCACCGCAACTTGATTGGAACTCTGTGATTTTCTCGACACTTGAAGATATTCTTGCAACAGATTTTGAAGCAGCAATCTTTGATTTTGATGGCACTATTGCTCATACACACCATATTTGGAAGCTTGTTGACCAGGAGTTTTTTGAGTCGCGAGGAATCCCTTACACTCCAGAAATTGGCAAGATTCTCTCCCCTCTTGGATTTGAAAGGGGAGCCGAATGGGCAATTGCCACCTATGGGCTAAAGGAAGATCCAGAAAAGATTGTCGCCGAGTGGAAAGAACTCAGTAAAAGCTTCTTTGTAAACTCCGTGCAGCTTCGACCTGGTGTTGTTGATTTTATTGGCAAGCTACAAGAAAAAGACATCCCTACTGCATTGGCAACTGTCAACGAGCCGGAGCTTCTTGCTCTTCTTGAGCCTCGTTTACATCTATCCACTCTATTTGATACTCAGGTGTTTGCAGCAGATGTTGGATCTGCAAAAGATGAGCCTCATCTGTATCTTGAGGTGCTTAAACGCCTTAATGCTCCAGCCGAGAAAACAATTCTGTTTGAAGACATCCCACTGGCTCTTCAGACAGGAAATTCTGTTGGCCTTATCACCTGTGCTGTTAATTGTGATGATGAGCATCAAGATATCGAGAAACTCTCTGAACTTGCTGACCTTACCATCAAGCACTGGTATTAAAGCTCTTGGTTACTGCAACTGTAAATAGCGATGTAACAAAAAAGGAGACCCGAAGGTCTCCTTTTGATGGTAGTGTTCGCAAGTACTAGATCTTGTGGACGCTAGAAGCCTGGAGCTTACCGTTCTGGCCGGTGGTAATCTCAAACTCGACAGGCTGACCCTCATCGAGAGTCTTGAAACCGTCCATCTGAATCTCGGAGAAGTGTACGAACAGATCGTCGCCATCCTCACGAGAGATGAAGCCGTAACCCTTGTCTGGATTAAACCACTTTACAGTACCCTGAGCCATTTCGTGCCTTTCTTTCTTAGCCCCGCAGGGCAAAACTGCGCCTGTGGAGCGCGATACCGTGACGTTTCGCCACGTGGAATATAATAACCTTAATCAACAACTTATGTGGCGAGAAACCACTCATGGAGATTTTCACACCATCTACCGGAAGAGCCACAGGTAATCAAGCTGTTTTCCAGCATTTATTTATGGATATATCTGCTATTAAACGTTTTTTATCTCATTAGTTGAGCATTTTTTCATAGAAGATAGAGAATTTGTATAGGATTAATTTACGAGAACAATAACAGACATATCAAACTATTATTTATATAGAAAGTTATCCCTTCAAAAAAGGATATGACAATGGAGAAAAAGATGCGTTTTCCCTACAGACCTTCTACACAAAAGCTTATTGCAGTAGCTTCGCTAAGCGCAGCTCTGCTTTGTAGCTTTCATGCTGTTCCCGCTTTTGCAGAGACCGCTGATACCTCAGCAGTAAATGCTCCTGTTGTAACAACTGAAACTACTGCAACATCTGAAAATACTTCTCCTACAGCACCTGAAAACTCTCAGCCTACCTCACCTGCAGCGCCAACAACAACTCCAACAACAGACCAGACACCCGCTGTTCCAACAGAGAATACTTCGCCAACCCCTCAGTCTTCTGGATGGAGACAAGAAAACGGCCAATTCCACTATTACAAAGAAGATGGAACACTTGTCACAAGCCAGTGGATCAAAGATGATTCTGGTTGGCACTATGTAGACGCTGCTGGTAATGCAGTCAAGGGTTTGTACACAACACCTAATGGAAAAACTTGGTATTTTGATCCAACTGACCCGCAGCATAAGGCAATCTTCGGTGAAGTTGAAATTGATGGTAAGTTTTACTACTTTGATTCAACAAACGGACTTGTAACAAATGGATGGGTATATCGTTCAGCAAGTTCTTGGTCATGGGCAACTGAAGATGGTACTTACTATTCTGGATGGAAGCATATGCCTAACGGCAAGTGGTTCTATTTTGATCCAGAAGAACCTCGTCATCATATGTTAATTGGAACTATTCAGGTTTCTGGTACCTCATATTACATTGATGAATATGCAGGTATGATTTCTAACAGTTGGATTCAACTACCAACTCGTGAGTGGGCTTGGGCTCAAAAAAATGGCGCTCTTGCCTCTGGTTGGTTTAACACACCAAATGGTAAAACTTGGTACTTTGATCCATCTGTTCCACAGCATCCAGCGCTTATTGGCAATGTCGAAATTGACGGCACATATTATCATTTCGATGAAAACTATGGAATCCTTAGAAATAGTTGGACTCACAATGATGATGGTTCATGGTCTTGGGTAGATACTTATGGCTCATTCTATTCAGGTTGGAAACATTTCCCAGATGGTAAATGGTTTTACTTTGATCCAGAAGACTCAATCCATCGCATGAAAACTGGACTTTTCCAACTTCCTAGCGGTTCATATTACGTTGATGAAAATGCTGGTATGACTTCAAGTAATTGGGTGTCCCTACCAGACGGAAATTTTTCCTGGGCTCAATCTGACGGCTCTCTTGTCTCTGGATGGTTTACTACTCCTGGCAATAAAACATGGTACTTAATCCATCTTCAATTGACCATGCCGCATACGTTGGAGAGCATTCAATTGATGGAAAGAATTACTACTTTGATAAAAGCTATGGTCTAGCAAAAAATGAATGGGTTACTCTTTCAAATGGTGTAAAACGTTGGGCAGGTCCAGACGGAGTACTGACTGGATTCATTTCTCCCGAAGGAGTCTTCTCTACAGATGACGGTTCACAGCCAACAGGAGCGGTACATCTTCCTGGCTTGACTGTAAACGTTGGCTCTGACCATAAAATTAAGACAGGTTGGATAAAAGAAGATAGTAAAGATTTTTACTATCTTTCTAATGGTGCACCAGCAGATGGATGGCTTAATATTCATGGAACTTGGTACTATTTTAATTCCAATGGAGAAAAACAAACTGGTTGGATTAATTCAAAGGGCAGTTGGTACTTCCTTGATTCTGACGGCAAGATGAAAACCGGATGGATTAAAGATAACGGCAAGGACTACTATCTCAGTAATAATGGTTCCATGCAAACTGGTTATGTAACCTGGGGTGGAAAACTGTATTGGTCAGCTGCTGATGGCGCCATGGAGGAACAGCCTTGCTACTACCCTGATATGTATCGTTATGCACAGAACTACTATAGCGCTACTAACTGGCTCATCCAGATTGATACTACTGGTAATCGCTTTGCTGTATACAGGGGCTCACACGGCAACTGGGTTGTTTGGTACGAATGGCAGTGCACCACAGGAGCACCAGGTATGTGGACCCCTCATGGTCAATTTACCGTAGGTAACAAGGGTCTCTACTTTGGCTCTGGTTTTAGATGCTGGTACTACACAACTATCTCTGGAGAGTATCTTATTCACTCCATTCTTTATCATGCAGATGGCTACACCGTTCGTGACGGCAGACTAGGATATAACGGCTCTCATGGTTGCGTCCGTCTTGCAACAGAGAATGCTAAGTGGGTATATGACAACATTCCTTATGGAACTAAGATTGTTATTTGGTAATCCAAATAAACATGAAGCTCTATAGCAATAAACCCCAACTCATATTGAGCTGGGGTTTATTTGTTAGCTTATAAAATGTGGTTACGCAAAATACTTTGCTTCAAAATCCTTAAATTGCTCTGGAGTAGCGTTTTGATCTACCGAGAAGGACTGTGCAACCGCTACTGCCTGCTGTCTTCTGAGACCAGCCTTATCCGCGTCTCCTAGTTGCTCATAAACGTGAGAGAGCCTATCGAGGGCATACACCACATACTCTGCAACTGAATCAGCTACGCCGGAGAGCAACATCATGGTTACAAGAGAGTCTGGCGAAAGCGCAAGAGCAGTCTCTGGGCTCAAATCAATGAGCTCTGCAACAGCTGCCTCTACCCCATCAAGTGACTCTTCAGTTTGAGTCTCTAAAGCATTTCCCAAACCTGCTGTGACCGTTGAAGTAAAGTCATCGATTACTTCCAAAATGTAATCTCGTTGAAGCATTTGTTCCAATCTACTAGTTAGTAGGAACAGGAATACGTAAGTGATCAAATGCAGCATGCGTTGCCTGTCTACCTTGAGGTGTTCTAATAATAAGCCCTTGCTGCAAAAGATATGGCTCATAAACATCTTCAAGTGTAGACGGATCCTCTGAGACTGCACTTGCAATGGTTGTGAGACCAACCGGACGACCTCTGAACGTCTCACAAAGCGCACGTAAAACACGCACGTCCATTACATCTAGACCAAGCTCATCAATCTCAAAGAATGAAAGCGCCTCTGAGGCTACCTGCCAGGTAATAGTACCTTCAGCTTTAACTTGTGCGTAATCTCGTACGCGTTTTAACAGACGGTTTGCCAAACGCGGTGTGCCTCTTGATCGAGAAGCAATTTCAGCAGCTCCCTGCTCATCAACTTCTACATCAAGGATGTTTGCCGAGCGCATAACAATAGTCTGAAGCTCAGGAACAGTATAGTAATCAAGACGATAAGAAATACCAAAACGATCACGCAAAGGACCAGTTAGAAGTCCTGTTCTTGTTGTTGCAGCCACAAGGGTAAAGCGTGGAATATCAAGCCTGATTGACCTTGCCGCAGGACCTTTGCCAATAACAATATCTAAGAAGAAATCTTCCATTGCTGGATACAAAATTTCTTCAACCTGGTGATTAAGCCTGTGAATCTCATCAACAAAGAGGATATCTCCCTCTTCAAGATTGGTGAGAATTGCTGCTAAATCTCCTGCTCGCTCAATTGCGGGGCCAGAGGTTGTATGAAGCTTTGAGCCCATTTCTCCTGCTAAAACACCTGCAAGCGTTGTTTTACCAAGGCCTGGAGGGCCAGAAAATATAACGTGATCGAGCGGCTCATTACGACTTTTTGCTGCCTCAATAAGAACACGGAGATTTGATTTAACACGCTCCTGACCAAGATACTCATCAAGAGTTTTTGGTCGCAAGTTTCTATCTTGCTCCAGGTCTTCTGCCTGAAGTCCACTAGAAACTACACGTTGAGAAGTGTGTCCTGGAAATGGAGCTGGAGTAGACGACGACTCAAATAGGTTATCTGCATCTGCTTCCCACATTAATTACCACTTCCCAAACGCCTTAGTGCATATCCAATAGCAGCTTCAATTGTAATAGCACCAGCCTCTTCATACCCCTCAAGAGCAAGCGTTGCTTCCTGAGAAGTAAAGCCCATTCCAAGAAGAGCCTCAATAGCCTCTGATTCTACAGAGGTTACAGCAGGTTTTGGAATAGCAGCAAAGTCTGCAGGAGACGTAAGACCAACAAGCTGCTTAAGCTCTGCATCTTTTGCGAACACATCAGAAAGTTCAATTACTAAGCGCTCTGCCTTCTTCTTTACCAAGGCCAGAGACACTCTTAAGACGATTTCCATCATTGGTAGCCACAATTACCGCAAGTTGCTGTGGCGTAAACGTAGAAAGCACAGAAAGAGCCAATTTAGGGACCTACTCCAGAAATTGCACGCAAGCGATCAAAGAGCGCACGCTCTTCTCGCGAAGCAAAATCCAAAGAGTTCCATTGAATCTTCTCTGACCACCATACGAGTTAAAACGGTAACGCCCTGCTTCACCCGCTTGTGGAAGCGCAGCAGCTGTTGAAGCTGAGATACCCAGCTCATACCCAACGCCATTGACGTCGAGAACAGCTACTGAAGGTGTAACGGATACAAGTGTGCCCGTAAGCTGGACAATCATAGTTGTATTCTTCCCTTTCCAAGCGAGGTGGTTCTTACAAGATTAGCGTGACAAACTGCAGCAGCTAAAGCGTCAGCCGCGTGATCTGGATGAGGCTGATGGTCCAAGCACAATATGTTTTGAACCATATACATAACCTGCTGTTTATCAGCAGCTCCTGTACCAACAACAGCCTGCTTTATCTGCATTGGAGTATATTCTCCAACCGTAAGACCTGCTTTAGAACAAGCGACAATAGCAGCACCGCGAGCATGTGCAGTAGGAATAGCAGATTTAACGTTTTGTCCAAAGTAAATGCTCTCAATAGAAAGAGCTTCTGGTGAAAACTTATCTATAACCTCAACAATCTGGTTATAGATTCTTCCCAAGCGCATATCTATTGGTTCATCTGCGGTTGTAGTTATGCATCCATAGGCGCGTGCACGGCATTCAGAACCCCTTGTCTCTACAATTCCCCATCCAGTGTGAGCAAGACCAGGGTCTATTCCAAGAATTACCATTGCACCTCCTAATATAGAACGTTCGTTCTATATTATCACAGAGTATGCGCAAACGATGCAACTAATTTTCTGAGAAAGGGCCTCTCCACATTTTGGGGTCAACCATGCCAATTTGTGCATCAGATTCTTGTGCCAGCTCTTTTAAAAGCTCCAGCATATCCTTAAAGCCCTCCTGAGCCTCCGCTGGATCAACTGACAACTCAGGCAGATGCATAGAAGCTCCTTGAATTTCTCGCAAAGAATTTCGTAAGGACTCTACCAGGTCGGATTCGGAAGCCTTTGTATCTCTAATTCTGTCTTGCCAGACTGATGCGTGTGGAATTTGAGCGTTTGTGAGACTCTTTGAAGACATTTCCAGAACCTCAGTGGTATTTCTGCGGTCTTTTTGGCGAGCGTGAAGCATAGAAATAATTGCTTTGACCTCGTCAACCTTTCCCATTTCTTCCACAATGGCAGAAATGCTCTTTATTCCACTCAAGATAGCTGGTAAGCACGTAATCAACAAACTCGATGCGTTCTTGAGGCGTTGGCGCAGCATTTTCTAGCCCATCAGTTACAACCTCAGAGATATTCTCGAGAACTGCATGGTCAATAGCTGGTGAGAAGGTATTTCTTACCCTTGCAAGGTCAACAATATCTGCATGATACATATCTCCCAGAGGCCACAGAGAGTGTGCACTAGAAATCTCTGTTCCCTTGAGCGCAAGAATGGTCTTTATCGGCAGTCTCAAGCGTTAAAGTAATTGTGCTGGTCAGCGTATGCATAGCCGTATGCACTCACCAATTTTGTATCGGTAAATGTCGAGAAAACCGTGCTATCCACAGTAACTTTATTAACCCGAAGTCTTGCGGTAAGCAACTCCGCAGCGCTTGTTGCTCGAGAATCTTTGTTTGGAAGCAACAGTACGTGGACGCGCATAGGACCTAAAGCGTCTGAAGCAAGAGCTACGGTAACAAGAGAATTGAGCGAGCCATCAACTGCAATAAACACGCCGTCAAAGCCAGACTTTACCGTGTAGTCTCGCACTCCTGTAGCCAATACGCCCCAGGTAGTAAGCGCGCTGTTATAGACACCCGCAGTATCTTCTCTATCAAAGTTTTCGATAGTGTCTTGGTCAACATCGCAGACAACCATATCTTCTGAGAATGAGGCTGCTTGTTTGACTAAATCTCCTGAAGGAGACAAGAAGAAGCTTGAACCACAAAACACCTGGTTACCATAGGCGCCAACAGCGTTTGCAGCGATAAGCCAGCTATCAAACTCCTCAACATCTCCCAGATAGCGGCTTTCTGCCACCGCCATGCCCATGGCGGACGACGAATCATCAACAGCAAAGCCAAAATACGGCAGGTAAATGACAGCATCTAACGAGTCGTCGACATCTTGCCACGCGTCAAGATCGTCGTAGGTAAAAGCAACGCCAAACGTAAGGCCGCCTGCTTCAAATTTTGCGAGCTCAAAGGTATTCTCGCCAGATGTTTGTGCAGAGCTAGCAGAACGAGCAAGAGCGCTCATGTGCGCTATCTGGGCAGTCAATTTCAGCGGGGTTACAGCTCCGTTTCTAACGAGAAGAGCCTCGCTCGCTGCACTTCCATCAAACTCTGTTACTACAGGAATAAGGGCCGCAATTGGAAGCTTTTCCGAAAGCGAATTGATAATCTCCGAGAGGTCTGCAAAAAGCCCTTCTATGTCAGCCTCTGGCACGCTTAGCAGCCCTGTAAGAGTTGGCGCAGGATAAATGACTAGCTCAGCACCTTGCTGTTGAGCTCTCTGAGCATATTCCAGCATGGTCTGAGCGGTAAACTCGAAGTCTCCGGCCTGAGTATTCATTTGTGCAACTGCTATGCGCATACCATTCCTATCATAAAGTGCTTAATTTGTTTTTACCCAAAAACAAACAGGTGTAGTAAGAAAAAACGGAGCTGCAGGTAGCAGCTCCGTTTCAATTCACAGATTAGTCTTGCTTGTTGAATAAGCAACCAGTCTTAGAGAGAAGCCTTCCAAAGACCATGAAGGTTGCAATACTCATAAGCCTCTGCCTCAACACCCTCTTCAAGAGTGAAGGTAGCAACTGGCTCCTGGCCAGGCTTTAGCTGTGCAAACTGAGCGCCATTCTCAGAAACAAGAGCAATGAACTCAATGTAGTGCTCTTCGAGCATTGATGAGCAACCTCACCAACACGGACGGTAACGGTGTTGCCCTCACGAGTAACAAATGGAACGTGCTTCTCAGCTGCACCGTCAGTAACGCCAGCCTGGAGAAGCTCAAGATCTGCTGCCTCTACGTTGCCTGCGACACCGTAAACAACAGCGCCTGTCTCCTTGTTACGATAAAACTTTGCGTCGATCATTTTTTCTCCTCTCACGACATCCGAAGATGTCAGAATTTCTTAGCAAGTGCTACTTAAATAGTAACAGTTATTACTTAAGAGTAACCTGCAAATTTAGAATCGACAAAATCTAAACAATCTGTGCGTATCCGCTTTGACCAATAAAATCTTTAAGCTCGGTCAAAAGAACCATGCTACGTCCATCAATTCTGGTAGGAATTTCCATGCGCATAACATCGCCCATGTCTGTTTCTACCCTAATCTCAATACAGTCCATGCCGGGATAGCGCGAGAAGATCTGTCCAAGTGTCTCGATAGCCTGTCTTTGAAGTTGAGAAGCAGGCATATGAATAACGAGTGTCTTTGGTGTGTTGTTAGCACTGTTAAGCTCAATAGGATTAACCTCTTGAGCAATAACCTGGTCTCCTCTATCAGAGCGCTCAAGCTTTCCAAGAACAGAAATGAAGATGTCGCTCTGGCTCTCGCCAGTCTCTGGGTCAACATCTCCAGCAAGAAGTCTTGCAGCCTTCTTGTAGAGCTTAGGGAACATGACAATAGTGACGCTACCCTCCATGTCTTCAAGCGTAACAATTGCCATTGGGTCGCCGTTTTTAGTAGTGCGCTTCATAACATTAGTAACCATGCCCGCAAAGCGAATAGGTTTACCTTCTGGAACTTTGAACTGCTGAGACATAGCACCGTTAGGAAGCTGAACCTCTACATTCTCTTCAATTTCTGCAAGGGCATAATCTCTGCTCTTAGCAAGGGCATACTCATATGGACGAAGTGGATGATCAGAGACATAAATAGCCTAAGACTTCGTACTCTTTGGTAAGCTTGAATCGCCTATCCCACTCAACGCCATCTGGCTCTGGGACACTATCACTAAAGCCAGAACCCTCTACCTCTGCAAACATATCAAACATAGAGAACTGACCAACAGCCTTATCTTTTTGACGCTTAGTAGCAGCATCGATAATGTTTTGTGGGTTGTTCTTATCCACAAAACTCATCATCTGCATACGGGTATAGCCTGTTGAGTCAAAAGCTCCTGCCTTGATAAGAGCTTCAACAACGTTGCGCTTTGCCTGGCTTGCATCAACACGATCGACAAAATCGTGAATGTTGGCAAAAGGACCGCCCTTTTTGGCGCTCAAGCATAATGGCTTCACCAACACCAGCGCCTACGCCGCGGATTCCTGCAAAGCCAAAACGAATACCCTCTTTAGTAGCCGTAAAGTCTTTACCGGACTCGTTAATATCTGGCGGAAGAATCTTGATGCCCTCATGACGGCAAGCGCTTACGTAGTGAACAATCTTATCCGTCTTGCCCATGTACGAGGTAAGAACTGCTGCCATAAACTCATGTGGATAATGCGCTTTAATCCATGCGGTCTGCATAACAAGAATTGCATAGCCAGCAGAGTGAGACTTGTTGAAATGCATAAGATGCAAACTCAAGAACATCGTCCCAAATGCTTTCTGCAACCGAGCGATCAAATCCATTACGAACTGCGCCGTTTTTTTCCAGTGAGCTTCCATGGTCTCATCAGTACCGTCATCCCAGTGCTGGACAACTTCCTGCATGAGTTTGATCTTCTTTTTTTGCTACTGCTTTTTCTGACCTTGTCAGACTCGCCTGCGGTAAAAACCAGACATCTTCATAGAAATCTGCATAACCTGCTCTTGGTAGACCATGGTTCCGTAGGTTTCTTCCAAGATATCGTGAAGACGTGGATCGTAGTCTTTGACTTCTTCTCTACCGTTCATACGGTTGATATAGCTGGTAACCATACCTGCGTTAAGAGGACCAGGACGATAAAGAGCGATAAGTGCGACGATGTGCTTATACTCTGTTGGCCTCATGCCCTTAATGGTTGCAGTCATACCTGCAGACTCAACCTGGAAAACACCAGCAGTTCTGCCTTCTCTAAGAAGTCTATAAATTTCTGGATCAGTAAACGGAATGTTATCTACATCGATATCAATACCGTAGTTATCCTTCACGTTTTTGATTGCACGAGAAATAACTGTTAGGGTTCTCAGTCCCAGGAAGTCCATCTTAAGAAGACCCATGTCTGCGACAGAGTGTCCCTCGTACTGCGTAATTTCTACGCCACCTTTGGTATCAACCTTGGTGGGAACGTGGTCATTAACAGGCGTTGGAGCAATCAAAACCGCGCAAGCATGTACACCCTCACCACGATGCAAGCCTTCAATAGATAGAGCAGCATCAATAATTCTTCTTGCATCAGGGTCATTCTCGTATGCATCTTCAAAGTCAGCAGAATACTGATCGGCACCCTTTTGGCCTTCTTGAGCTTTATGAAGAACAAATTTTAGGTGCGCGTTAGGGTCACCAGGAATCATCTTAGAAAGACGCTGTCCCATATAAACGGGATAACCTAAAACACGACATGCGTCATTTATTGCCTGTTTAGCCTTGATGGTTGAATACGTAATAACGTGAGAAACACGCTCAGATCCATAAATCTGACGGACATGCTCAACAACCTCAAGACGACGCTCATCGTCGAAGTCCATATCAATATCTGGCATCTCTGAACGCTGTGGAGACAAGAACCTCTCAAACATGAGGCCATTCTCAAGAGGGTCAAACGAGGTAATATCCATAGCGTATGCAACAATAGCGCCTGCTGCAGAACCACGACCAGGGCCTACGCCAATACCATTCTCTTTTGCCCAGCGAACATACTCCTGAACAATTAAGAAGTAATCTGCAAAGCCCTTTTTGCAGATGATGTCATATTCATACTCAAAACGGTCTTTAACGTTAATCTCGTTGATGACAACGTTTTGCCAATCATCTCCATAACGTCTTGCAAGGCCAAGCTCGCACTCTTTTCTAAAACGTTCCTCTGAAGTCTCCCCCTCTGCCAAGTCTGGGAACTTTGGCAGATACATGTGAGTCCAGTCCAGCTCATAGTTGCACTTATTTGCAACCTCAATGGTGTTCTCGATAGCTTCTGGACACCACGAGAAGATCTGGCGCATTTCTTGCTCACTCTTAAGGTAGAACTCGCTGCCTGTCATACGCTTGCGGTTCTCATCATCAACGCGAGCGCCTGAACCAATGCAGGAAGCAATATCTTGAACGCTTGCATCCTCTTTAGTGAGATAGTGGTTATCGTTGGTAGCAACTACCTTAATACCAAGGTCATGACCCATCTTTACAATGCGCTCAGCAAGGGTTCTATCGGTATAGCCGCCCCAGCTTGGATCAGACAAACCGTGGTCTTGAATCTCTAGGTAGAAATCATCCCCAAAGATATCTTGGTAGATTTTTGCCCAACGCTCTGCTTCTTCTGGACGGCCTTCAAACAACATACGAGGAATGATGCCAGAAACACAAGCTGAAGTGCAGATAATTCCCTCGTGATAACGCTTGAGCATCTCAAGCGTAGTGCGTGGCTTGTAATAGAACATATCTTTTGAGCCCGCCTCTGACATCATCTTCATCAGATTGACATAGCCGGTCTCATTTTTAGCAAGCAGAATAAGGTGATAACGTACCTGCTTAGTGCCCTTCTCAATACAATCATCAAGAATGAAATAAGCTTCACAGCCAAAAATTGGCTTAATAAGTGGAGAAGGTTTATTGGCTTTTACGGCCTCAATATTATGTGTTTGATTCCAAATTTGAACGTCAGAAGCCCACTGAGCATGAACCTTATCATGCTCACCAGCATTGGGATCATCTGCAGGAGGCTCTTCTAGATCCCAACCCTTTTCAAAACATTCCACATCATGACACCACTGGCCAAAGTCTTTAAGCGCCTCATTGTACTTACGGCATGCAAGGTCAAAATCTGGAATTCCAAAGAGATACCCATGATCAGTAAGAGCAAGTGCTGGCATACCAAACTCTACAGCTTTACTAACCATATCTGGGACACGGCTAGCTCCATCAAGAATGGAAAAATCTGAGTGGTTGTGGAGGTGAACAAATGCCATCTTTTTCTACGCTCTTCTCTTTGTGCTTCAAAATTTGTTCTTTTACCAAGGGCTCTTAATTTCTTTGTATAGTGTAGCCGATTCGCCGGACAATAACTACTAATACAAACATATGTTCTATGTGCTAATACTTCTATTGCCGCTGGTAAATTGGATGAAAATATTTTCTCGCCAATTTCATAACGTCACAAAATCTCTCTTAGTTGGCGTGAACCATCTGTTCAAAAATTTCTCAAAATAAAAGTTTCAAACTGGTAACTCTTAGACTAGGGACACCTTAATTGGGAATATAGTTTTTGTATTACCTATTCCAGTTAAGGAGATCACATGGATCAGATGAAAAGCATTTCCTTTGACGACATTGCAGCGGCTCAGAAGAACTTTGAGTCCGACCGCGCTCACACAGTAGCTAAGAATGCTGCTACCAGCGCTGGTGTTAGAAAAGCAGCTCGTGTACCAGAAGGTGTTGCCCTTAATCCTCTTACCTTTGATGTTGAGGTAAAGCAGGGTGACCGCACTAATCAGAAGCGCTCTGGTCGTTGCTGGATGTTTGCATCACTCAATACGTTTAGATATCGCATCATCAAGAAATACAACCTCTCTACCTTTTGAGCTTTCCCAGGCATACCCACTGTTCTGGGACAAGATGGAGAAGTCCAACTGGTTCCTTGAGAACATTCTGGATACCCTTGATGAGCCTCTGAATGGTCGTCTTGTATCCTTCCTGCTCACCGACCCAATTGGCGACGGTGGCCAGTGGGATATGTTTAAGAGCCTTGTAAAGAAGTACGGCGTTGTTCCAAAGAGCGCTATGCCAGAGACTGCTAACTCTTGCAACACCCACGAGATGGACGCGTACCTCACCCGTTATCTTCGTAGTGCTGCAAAGCGTCTTCGTGAGACCGCAACAGCTGGTGAGTCCCTTGAGTCTCTGCGCGAGATGAAGAAAGAGATGATGGAGGACGTCTATACCCTGCTGGTAACTTGCCTGGGTCAGCCTCCTGTATCTTTTGAGGCACGCCTGCGCGATAAGGACGATAACCTCGCTCTTTCTGGCACCTTTACCCCTCAGGAGTTCTTCGCTGAGACTGTTGACATGAATCTTGATGATTACATCTCAATCATCTCTGCTCCTACCGCTGATAAGCCTTTCAACCACACCTACACCGTTTCCCGCTTGGGCAACGTTGTTGAGGGTGGCGGCGTTCGTTACCTCAACCTTGAGATTCCTGAGCTCAAGCGCCTTGCTGTGGCTCAGCTCAGGACAACCTGCCCGTCTGGTTTGGTTGCGATGTTGCTCAGTCCTACCTTCGTGAAGAGGGCATCATGGACACCCGTGCGCTTGACGTTGACGGCCTCTTTGGCTTCCCTGTTGAGGGCGCACTTGACCGTGCTGAGCGCCTTGACTACGGCGAGTCTCTGATGACTCACGCAATGGTTCTTGAGGGTGTTAACTTTGACGCAGAGGCAACACTACCCTCTGGAAGGTTGAGAACAGCTGGGGTAAAGACCACGGTCGCGATGGCTTTGACACCATCTCTGACCCTTGGTTTGACGAGTACGTCTACCAGATTGTTGTTGACAAGAAGTACCTCACTCCTGAGCAGCTCAAGACCTTTGAGACCGAGGAAGCAACCGTCCTCGAGCCATGGGACCCAATGGGCTCTCTTGCAACGCTTCGCTAAGGCACAAACCATCTGGCGAGAAGATCGATCTTCTCGCCAGGTTTTTTCTAAACGCTACAAACAAAAGGAGCCGCAATGGCTGATCAGACCGTAAATCCACAGTGGGCAAACGAGGAAACCGCTGCATTTCAGCGCAGACCGTGCTAACCGCGTTGCTCGCAACTCCGTAACCTCTATGGGCGTTTCCGCAGCTGCCCGCGATATCACCACCATGCGCACCTACGCTGACACCTACGGTGTTGCTGTTGCAAAGACCGGCGACGTCACCAACCAGCGTCAGAGCGGTCGCTGCTGGATGTTCTCTTCTTTCAACGTGCTTCGCCAGGAGGCAATCAAGAAGCTTGACGTTGATACCTTTGAGTTCAGCCAGGCATATGGCATGTTCTACGACAAGCTTGAGAAGGCAAACTCTGCACTTGAGTACATCATTCAGACCGCTGACCAGCCAACCGATTCTCGTGTTGTCAACACGCTTCTGACCGAGGGCATTGGCGATGGCGGCTACTACTCATTTGCTATGAGCTTGGTTGAGAAGTACGGCCTGGTTCCTAAGGATGCCATGCCAGAGACTGCTTGCTCCAAGAACTCCACTCAGATGGATGAGCGCATTGACCGCCTGTTCAGAAAGAGTGCTGGCGAGCTTCGCGCAGCATACGCAGCTGGCAAGTCTCTGGACGAGCTTCGTGCGCTTAAGCAGGAGCAGCTCAAGGGCTTCCACCAGATTCTTTCCGTCTGCCTTGGCGAGCCACCTCTAACCTTTGATTTTGAGTGCAAGGTTGGCAAAAATGCACAGGTAGATAAGGCAAAACTCTCCCCTGTTGAGCCAAGTAAGGCTTCCGATAGCAAGGAGAAGAAGGACGGCGAGAAGGACGAGGAAGGCACTCAGATTCTTCGCGACTTTGGCATCACTCCTCTTGAGTTTGCAGAGCGCTATTGTGGCGTTGATTCTCGCGGCTTTGTCCAGCTCATCTCTGTTCCAAGCAAGAAATACCCTTATGGCAAGGTCTATCACCCAACCTTCATCGATACCGTTTTGGGCGGCATTAAGACTCGCTTCTTGAACGTTGAGCCAGAGGTTCTTGAGGCAGCTACCATTGCTTCCTTGAAGGACGGCAACCCTGTCTGCATGGCCTGCGACGTTATGCAGGAGTTCCCTCGCCACAATGAGGACTTCAACTACGTCCTCTCAACCGACACCATGGATTACAACGGCCTCTTTGGCGTTGATTTTGACATGGATCGCGAAGCAATGATTGAGAACTATGAGACTTCCCTTACCCACGCAATGACCTTCCAGGGCGTTGAGCTTGATAAGGACGGCAAGGCTAAGCAGTGGCGCATTGAGAACAGCTGGGGTAAGGACTCCGGTAAGGACGGCTACCTCATCATGAGCGCAGACTGGTTCCGCCTCTACGGTGGCGAGGCTGATGTTCGTCGTCAGTACGTTCCAGAGGACCTGCTCAAGGTTTGGGACGAGGGCGAGGATGTCCAGATTGATTTCTGGGAGAACCTTGGCTACTCCCTTGGTGGTCGTAACCGCAAGTAAAGGCACGTCCATATAGTGTGACCTTTATTATAAAGAGGACATAACTCTTGGTTATGTCCTCTTCGTTATTAAACTAAAACTTAAATATCTTTTTTTATTGAAGAGATTTTTTTCAATGTATCAATTGTCTCTTGGAGATTATCTCTATATTCAATTAAAGTATTTAACAAGTTTCATCTTTTTCCGATAATTTTCTTATTTCTAATAGCATCGTACTGATTCACTTGACTATCATACGCTTGTTCAATTGATTCCTTCATTTTTTGAAAAGCAGTCTCATCGTACAAAACTGTGCCTTTTACCACTGCCTCATAATCAGAAAAATAATTCTCAATAATTTTATAATACATTTTTAAATAATCATCATACGTTTGAATTGATTGGATAGTCTGATCCGATACATCTTGAGGATTGAAAACGTCTTTCGTTTCATCTGATTTTTGTTCGGTAGTTTCTTCTTTATTTGATTTTGAATTTGTATTTGTTTCCTGCTGTTTGTTTGGCTGTGTATTATTAACGACTGATGTATGTCTAGTGCTATCATTCTTTGATTGATAAGATGAAGTTTTTGAACAGCTACTACTTTGAACTACTGTCCAACTAATTGCAGCAATGAATAATATTGCTGCAATAAAATAATATCGATATACAAATACTTTACTTTTTATCACCAGTATTTTTTTAGAGCTGTTTTTTTCATCATACCTCCTACTTAAAGTACATTAATTAGTTCTTCATTTCATGCATTGAAAAATACCCCCCGAATAAATGTCAATAAAAAAATATGACATCTAACTAGGAAAGACAATTTCTTATAAGTATTGAATAAGTTATTACAATTATTAAACCCACTAGAAACAGATCAAAACGTGCCGCGGAGACCTCGGCTGTAATCTTTCCAGCGCTGAGCTCTGTTAGCGCATCCGTAAACGCCGCTTCT
>BNJU01004569.1_pt1 | contig 73702 bp, 94 predicted proteins | sample 8539281 | NCBI WGS metagenome assembly BNJU01 (sample SAMD00202456, study PRJDB9452) | human saliva metagenome | isolation source: human saliva | place: Japan
GCTCTGCACTTGCTCTTATGGAATGCCACCCACGTCACAAACTACCATTGATGCAGCAACGCTCTACTGGGCAGGCATACCCGGCAATGCGGCAGACTTCCCAAGTGAGGAGAGCTTTTATACTTTCATCGAGCCTTCCCTCTGCTTCTTTACGGCAGAGACGAACTATAAGGATTCGCTCTCTCCCTTCGGTATCAAGATGGCAGACCGCCTTTTCAGGAAAGCCCGTCCACTAGACATATCGGACTTTACCGATGAAAAAGGAGTCATCACTAACCGTCAACAAGTTTATCTTGGGACCTTCGGGTAGCGCAAGTCTTTTTTCACCAACCACATGGTACGCCAGTATTACGAACAGGGGCACACGTCCTCTTGGTCGATACGGGAAACTCATATCAAGGCTTGTGTGAACTTATCCACCGCAAGACCAAAGGCGAGGACGGCGTGTATTTCACCTATACCAATGAAAGTCCTATATCTTTCAACCCTTTCTATACGGATGATTACTTTTTCGATGTTGAGAAAAGAGAGAGTATCTGTACGCTGCTACTTACACTTTGGAAGAGTGCCGATGAGCATATCACAAAGACCGAGGCAGGCGAACTTGGTTCTGCTGTAAACTCCTATATCGAGCTGATATGTGCTGACCACAGCGTTACGCCCTGTTTTAATACCTTCTATGAGTATCTGCGGGATGTGTACCGAAAGGATATGGAAAAGCGCGACATCAAGGTAACGCTCTCGGACTTTAATATCAACAACCTCTTGACGACATTGAAGCAATACTATCGTGGTGGTCGATATGATTTCCTGCTGAACTCGGACAAGAATATCGACCTGCTAAGTAAACGCTTCATCGTCTTCGAGATTGACCAAGTGAAGGACAACAAAGACTCTTTTTCCTGTGGTAACGATTATCATCATGGAAGCCTTCATCAACAAGATGCGCCGATTAAAGGGTATCCGCAAGATGATACTCATTGAGGAAGCGTGGAAAGCCATTGCTTCGGCAAACATGGCGGACTATATCAAATATCTTTATAAGACGGTGAGAAAGTATTTCGGGAAGCCATTGTCGTAACGCAGGAGGTGGACGATATCATTCAGTCGCCTATTGTCAAGGAAAGTATATTAATAACTCTGACTGCAAGATACTGCTCGACCAGCGCAAGTACATGACCAAGTTCGATGGTATACAGGCGATGCTCGGTCTTTCGGAAAAGGAAAAAGAGCCAGATACTCCATCAGCCAGAACAATGACCCGAACCGACTCTACAAGGAAGTTTGGATGAGGTCTGGGCGGTATGCAGAGTGCCGTCTATGCTGACGAGTGAGCATGGAGGAATACCTTACCTACACCACGGAGGAAACCGAGAAGGTGGAGGTGATGAACAGGGCGGCACAGCTTGGTGGAGATATCGAAACAGCTATCCGTCAGCTTGCCATAGAGAAAAGAAACAATAAAAAGAAATAAGTACAAACCATCAAAACTATAGTAACAATGAAAAAGTACATTTTCACTGGCTCTCTTAGGATTGAGCCTTTCTGTTCCCAAAGCCCGCGCACAGTGGGTAGTAACCGACCCTGGCAATTTTGCCGGCAACATCGTCAATTCGGTCAAGGAGATAGCGACTGCCTCGAAGACGGTGAAGAATACCCTTGACGGTTTTAAGGAAGTGGAAAAACTCTACAACGACACCAAGAAGTATTATGATGCGCTGAAAGGTGAATAACCTCATTGGGGATGCCTATAAGGTCAAGGAGTGTATCCTCATGGTGGGCGACATCTCGGAGATTTATGTTACCTCGTATAAGAAAATGCTGTCGGACAAGAATTTCCGCCCTTCAGAACTTGCTGCGATGGCTTCGGGATATGCCAAGCTCTTGGAGTAGAGTGGTGAGAGTCTCAAGGAACTAAAGTCCATTGTCCAGAGTAATGTTTTCTCGATGAACGACCACGAGCGTATGCAGGCAATCGACCGCATTTATACCACACTGAGGAAAACCGCTCGCTTGTATCATACTACACAAGGAAAAACATCTCCGTAAGCTATGTGCGTGCAAGAGAGAAGAACAACCTGCCTCTGTCAAGGCACTCTATGGTAATACGGCAGCAGGTATTGGTAAATCCACAGACAGGACTTGACTTTCATAAAAACACTTTTTGCTATGGATTTTTGCCAGTTTAGCATGAGCTGCTCCGCTCCACCCTATGACGAGATGATGCCGCTCTGTGCCCAGATGACGGGCATTGCCAAGGGTATTGCGGGCTTGGGTGCACTCTTTTATATTGCTCTTCGGGTATGGGCTTCCATTGCCCGTGCCGAGGCGATAGATGTTTTTCCGCTTCTCCGACCTTTGTCTTAGGCTTTTTGTATATGTTCTTCCCGACAGTCGTACTGGGTACGATGAATGCCGTTCTCTCGCCCGTAGTGCAGGGAACGGAGATGATGGTACACCAGCAGGAGGGGAATCTTGCCGAGCTTACTGCCAAGCGGGACAAGTTGCAAGAGGAAGCCTACCTTAGAAATCCCGAAACAGCCTACTTGGTATCCAACGAGAAGTTCGATGAGAAGATAGAGGAAATGGGCATCATCGGACCTGAAGATGCTGTGACGATAGCGGGTATGTATGCCGAGCGTGCTGCCTATCAGACCAAGCAATGGATCATGAAGATGGTACACGACCTCTTGAGAACTCCTATTCCATGCTGCAGGGCTTATCATCGACACGCTACGCACCTTCATACTCATCGTTCTTGCCATTCTCGGTCCGATAGTCTTCGGCATTGCCGTATGGGATGGTCTTGCAGGCTCACTTACGGCATGGTTCTCACGCTATATCTCTGTCTACCTGTGGCTGCCTGTCAGCTCTATTCTTACGGCACTGCTTACTAAAATACAGGTGCTGATGATAGAGAAGGATATCGAAGCACTCAGTGACCCTAACTACCTGCCTGATTCGGGGACGTGGTACTACATCGTCTTCTTCCTTATCGGTATTGTAGGCTACTTCTGTATACCTACCGTGGCAGCTGGATTATCGAAGCTGGAGGTGGTATCGGCTCATACGGTCGTAATGTCAACCAGACAGCACAGCATGGTGCGCAAGGCGCATATACTGGTGGCAAGGCTGCTATGGCTGGCGCAGGTGCTGCTGTGGGAAATGTCGGTGGACGTATCAAGGGTGCACTGCTCAAAGGAAAATAGAAATCGAACAACTATGCCTAATTAATCAACAGATATAAAGAAAAGAAAATGGAATTCAAATCACTTGGTAATATCGAGACTTCATTCAGGCAGATAAGACTCTATGCCTTTGTCTTTGCCATCGTCTGCGTGGCGGTAAGCGGTTATGCTGTCTATGCCCATACAGCTTCGCTAAGGAGCAGAGGAGAAAATCTATGTGCTTGACCAGGGGAAAGTCACTCATGCTTGCCCTCAGTCAGGATGCAAGCCGTAACCGTCCCGTAGAGGCAAGAGAGCACGTGCGTCGCTTTCGCCATGAGCTGTTCTTCACCATTGCACCTGACAAGGATGCCATTGAGGAGAAGAACATGGAGCGTGCTTTGTTAACAGTGTGATACAGTCGGCTTTCAACTATTACAAAGACTTGGCAGAGAAGGGCTATTATAACCGCGCCATATCGGGTAATGTCAATCAGCGTATAGAGGTGGACTCTATTCACTGCAACTTTAATACTTACCCTTATGCGGTAACTACCTATGCACGGGAGTTTATCGTCCGTCAGAGTAACGTTACAGAGCGCAGTCTTGTTACGACCTGCACGCTGCAGAACTCTGTTCGTTCGGATAACAACCCACAAGGCTTCCTGATGGAGAACTTCCTGTGAAGGAGAACAGGGACATACAGACTTATAAACGGTAAGGTTATGGCAAGAAAAAGAAACTTTTTACTCTCACGTCAATATCTGCGCTTTCACCTGTGGCTCCGCCATCGGTGTGAACGGCTCACGATAAGGCAGAGAAAGGAAATCGTCTATGGGCTGAGTTTCATCTATCTGCTCTGCTCGCTTTGGATGATAGCGCAGTTTTTCCTTCCTCCAAAGAAGGAAAAACTACCCATCCCCACGGGAAAGCTGACGGACAGTCCCATACGAACAGACAGTACTTTGCAAGAGTTACACGGCAATTTTTATCTACAACATCATCAAACAATCAAAGGAAAATGGATAATAAACAGAAAGAACAAATGAAGAAAGGCTTGGTCTTCGGAGGACTGGGACTGCTGTTTGCCCTCTCGATGTGGTTTATCTTCGCACCGTCGGGCAAGGATAAGACTGCTGCAGAGCAGGGACTCAATGACAGCATCCCGCAGGCAACGACAGAAAAAGCTGACGGAGAACAAGCTCAAAGCCTATGAATTAGGCGACAAGGCACACGAGGAAGAACAGACCCGCGAGGAGATGGGCAGGTTATCGGACTATTTCGCACAGAACACTGCTCCATCAGAGGAGCAGCGTGCAGAGACAGCTGCTTCTACGGCAAAGATAGAAAACTCCATGCATCGCTAGGAGGAGAACAATCGCCTCTTGAACTCCTTCTACGCTCCTGACCCACACGAGCAGGAGCGTGAAGCCTTGCGCTCGGAAATAGATAACCTTAAAAAGGAACTCTCTGCCAAAGACAGAAGGAGGACAATGAAGAGAAACGGCAGCTTGCCTTGATGGAAAAGAGCTATCAGATGGCAGCGAAGTATCTCCCTAAAGCATCAACTCCACCTACTTTCAATAATGGTTTGACGGAAGGAAAGGATAAGACGGAAGGAGCTGCAGGTGGCTCTGAAGCCGCTAAGGACAAGACCATGCAGAGATGAAAAAAGCCCTGCAATGGAAGTGCTGCCGGAGCGTAGACAGGTGAGTATCCTCACTTGACCAGCCTATGAGCGATGTGTACTTTATGGAGGAATACGGCAAGAAGGCTCGTAATATGGGCTTTCATTCGCTTGCAAGCACGGCTGTACCTACAATGCGCAATACGCTCAAAGTAGTAGTGGACAGGACTACAGTTCTTAAAGAGGGTGACAATGTGGTACTCCGTCTGCTGAAACCGTTACAGGTACAGGGACTGCACATATTCCACAGCAGAGCCGACTCATAGCCGTCGCCAAGATTGAGGGTAACCGTATGCACCTGCTTGTCAAAAGCATTGAGGTGGACGGGCATATCATAGCCGTCAAGCTCTCGGCATACGATATGGACGGACAAGAGGGCGTGTATATACCAGGTTCGGAGGACATCAATGCGCTTAAGGAAGTTAGGGGCGAAACATCGGTGGTTCAATGGGCACATCTTTTACCTTCGCTTCCTCTGCTAAAGACCAGATTATCTCCGAGGCTGCCCGAGGGGTGATGCAGGGTGCAAGTCAGCTGCTTCAGAAGAAGCTGCGCACCATCAAGGTAACGCTCAAAGGGTGGTTACTCGCCTTTTCTTGGTTCAGTCCAAATAAAACAATCGAAAATGATAAGTAAAAATAACATCAAATAAAAGGAACAATGAAGAAAATTATTTTATCAATGGCTGTCGCTTGCCATGGTGGGAGCAACAGCCAGAGCACAGGAAAAACAATGATGGTCTGACACCGAGCCGTCCGCTTACTTCGGGAGAGCTGTTTCCAGGTATGAGCCGTGCCATACCAACGGGACGTGTCGTACTGCCGTATGGTCTGGACGTTACCTTTGACAAGACCGTGCATCTTATCTTCCCTTCTGCTATTCGTTATGTAGACTTAGGTTCGCAGAATATCATTGCAGGAAAGGCAGAGGATGCAGAGAACGTACTGCGTGTAAAGGCTTCGGTGAAGGACTTTTGAGACGGAAACTAATATGAGGTGTTATCTGCGAGGACGGCTCTTTTTATGCTTTCAACGTAAAATATGCTGATGAGCCGGAGAAGTTAAGTATTGAGATGAAGGACTTTCTGTCACCAACGGACGGACGACTGCCAAGCAACCGCTCTGACATTTACTTTAAGGAACTCGGTAACGAGTCGCCCGTATTGGTCAAACTGATGATGCAAACTATCTATCAGAACGACAAGCGTACCATCAAACATATCGGTGCACAGCAGTTCGGCATGAAGTTCCTGCTTCGTGGCTTGTATGCCCATAACGGCTTGCTGTATTTCCACACTCGAATGGAAAACGGCACGAATATGCCTTACTCGGTGGACTTCATCACCTTTAAGGTGGTTGATAAGAAGATGGCAAAGCGCACCGCTATACAGGAACAGGTATTGCAGCCGCTTCGTGCCTATCATCAGGTGATGCAGGTGCGTGGCATGGGTAGTGAACACGCTGTGTTTGCGCTCGAGCAGTTTTCTCTTGCAGAAGACAAGCAGCTTGAAGTGACGCTCTATGAGAGAAATGGCGGTCGTACGCTGACTTTCCATGTAACGGCAGAAGACCTGCAGATAGCAAAGAAGATTGATAACCTCAAACTGAAATGGTAATGAAGAAGAACAATATCATTCTGACAGTATGCGTTGCGGTGGCCATGACTTTTACTCTGCCATCGCAGGCACAGCGACTGATACCCAAGCAAAGGGGTATAGAGGTCGTAGGGAGTGTTCCACTTATCAAAGGAGAAAAGTTCCTTGCATCTGACAATTTCGGTATAGGAACATCACTCACCCGATATTTAAGTCGTGAGAACTATACCTTTGTTATGGCAGAGTATGAACAGCAGAATATGCCGTACAGAAGTTATAACGTAAAACTCAAAGATGCACTCTTGCAGGTGGGCTATATGCACCCTGTTCTCTCCGACAGAGGTAAGAACGTGTTTCTCTATGGTGGCATATCCGCTTTGGGTGGCTATGAGCAGCTGAACGAAGACAAAAAGTTACTGCCCGATGGGGCAACGCTGCTCGACCGCTCCCGCTTTGTCTATGGCGGTGCTGTGCATGGCTCGGTGGAAGTGTTCCTGACGGACAGACTTCTGTTTTCTTGTCAAAGGCACAGGGCGTTTCTCTGGAACGGATGTGCATCGTTTTTCGTCCGGCTGTTTCTGCAGGACTAAGGTTTAACTTTTAAGTAGAAGAAAAGATGAAGAAGATATTGAATACGATTTGGGTAATGGGTGTGCTGACCTTTGCCGTGTTTTGCCTATCTGCTTGTGATAGGGATTTGGATGTTCAGCAGTCTTATCCGTTTACGGTGGAGACAATGCCGGTTCAGAAGGACATCATAAGGGGGCAGACGGCTGAGATACGCTGCACGCTCAAACGAGGCGGTGAGTTTTGCTGACACTCGCTATACGATACGTTATTTCCAGTCTGATGGCAAGGGCTTGCTAAGGATGGACAATGGTACGGTTTTCAAGCCTAACGACCGTTATCCACTCACAAAAGATGTGTTCCGCTTATACTACACCTCGCTCTCAGCCGACCGCCAGACAATTGATGTATATGTGGAGGATAGTTTCGGCAGGGTTCAGCAGCTGACCTTTAGTTTTAACAACAAGCGGGAAGAGAGCAAGGATAAGCCCTGCATCTTCTCGCCACTAAAGAAACGTAATTGATGCGAAACGATAAATTCTTTCATTTTTACTTTGTGTATTCTGCCTGTTCTGTCAGCCGACCCTTGCCCAGCGCAGGTGCGGTTGGCAGACTTGCCCCCTTTTGAACGTGCAGTAGTTGTTGTGAAAATACTTTGAGGACTGCACGGCTGGAAGAATTATCCGTATGTTGGATATGGGCATCAGCTGCAATTGAGAGCGTTTCACTGCGGATATGACGGAACGGCAAGCGGACTCCTGCTCCGTGCCGACCTTTGGAAATGCTTTGAACACTTCAAAAGGTATGGTAAAGATGCCCTGCATATTGACTTGCCTATAATGTAGGTGTGGGACGATTGCTTTGTTATGGAAAGCACCCCAAGAGTAGACTGCGCGAAAGATAGAGGCTGGAGATAGAAACTTTTATCGGGAGTATGTTTTCGTTTTGCCGATATAAGGGAAAAGGTCTTGAAAGGTTTGGTCAAACGCCGAAAGGTTGAGTTTGCGTTGTTCTTTATCATCTGACTATATTAAACCAAGAATTATTCCTATGATGTTGTTTCTATTTTGCTGAAAAATTGTAACTTTGTATTACGATTAAATAGGATAAGCAATGAATAAAGAAACAAAAAAGGTACTCTTCGTCTTATTGAATGAGTACACAGATTGGGAAGGTGCTTTTCTCTCTACAGCCCTTCATGTTGGCGTAATACCAGGTAGTGAAATCAAGTACAGAGTGCATACAGTTGCTCCGACATTAGATGCAGTCTGTTCCATTGGTGGATTCAAAACGTTACCTGATTATTCTTTTGAGAATATGCCCAAAGACTATGCAGCCTTAGTCCTTATCGGTGGCAATCGATGGGATTCACCTGAAGCAGAACTTGTTGCGCCATTGGTACAAGAAGCATTGGATAAGGGTAAAATAGTAGGAGCGATATGCAACGGAGCATCGTTTCTGTGTGCTCATGGCTTCTTGAACAACGTAAAACATACGGGTAATGGTCTCGACCAACTTAAACAATGGGGTGGTGAAAGATACACGAACGAAACAGGATATGTGAACGCACAGGCTGTAAGTGATAAAAACATCGTTACAGCAAATATTACTGGTCACTTGGAGTTCACTCGTGAAATGCTCTTACTTCTGAAAGCCAATACCTCGGAAAAGATTGCAGCTTGGTATGACTTTTATAAGAATGGATTTGTAAAATAGTAGTCATACTATTAGTTTAAAATTGATGCGTGGAGTACATCGTCTCCACGCATCAATTTTATAGTTAGCAATCACACATACATCTTATTTTATGGATGCGGTTCTGGCTGAGGTCCTGGATTGGGATGTTCCTCACCAGACTTCTTGTCAGGTGCTGAAACACGTTCGTAGCTCACGCCAGTAAGTGTAAAATACTTCTTTGAAGGGGTGAGATGTACCACAGGTTTCGTAATATGAACCTTTGGGTTGAACTCCGTTTTTCCCTTCTCAACCAATTTACTCTGGAAAGAAGGTGTAAGTGTCCCGATGTCTCCGAAGTCTACAATGTCTCCGTTCTCAACGTGCTTTTTGCTATCTCGGCTGCAAGTCTTAGAACAGCCTCGACTTCTGCACCTGTGAACGTTGTAGCTGTGCCACTCATCACAGAAGCTACGATGATCAACTCTCTTCGTCCTGTAGGATGCGCCTGCACAACGATTTTTCCTTTCAAATTTCAACTGTTCCTTTACGCTCCTTTTAGCGTATAAGCAATGGGTCTGTTCGCCATAGTAATTAGTATTGCCCCCGATTGTTAAGCCTTTGGAGGCTGGGGCTTTATCCTCCTCAACTTGTTAGTAGATTTATATCACAAAGGTAAGAAAATTCTTGACTATCTCCAAGAAAAAACACATACTTTTTTTGATAATTATCAACCCTTTTTCGCAAAAGGGTTCACCCTATATGAGTAAAACTATCTCACCTATTATTAGAAAAAGGTCTACCTTTTCCCGCCAAAAATGGTCTACCTTTTTCGATAAAAAGGTCTACCTTTTTGCCGAATAGGTAGACCCTTTTTGAAGGAACCGTTAATTTACATTATTCCTTATTTATTAAGGATTCAAGAATACTTGTTTAAAAGAACAAAAAGAATTAACTTTGCACTAATATATACCAAACATTATAAAGAATTATGGAATACAAAACCTCACATAGATGAATCAGGGTAATACAGGAAGCGATCTGTTGAATAGTTCATAGAAAAATATTCTGCCTTTCTTCAGTATCTATTCCTTCATCTCAAAATGGAAAAATCTTAAAATCTATATACAAGAAAAGTTTGAATCCGTTAAAGAAAAAGAGGAAAAAGAAATAAAAGCTACAAAGTGGATTAAATCTTCTAAAAATAGAGTTCTTCAAGATATTGTACGAAAGATGAAATCTGTAGGTTGCGATTTTTCCACAGTTATAATAGAAAAACGATATATGCTAGCTTCATTAATTGTGGATAATTTTTCTTGATGGGGCATATAACGATAACGAAGATTATACGTGGTGCAATAATAAAGAAGAAAAATAAGAGCTGCACAATATTTCATGATACTTTTAAATGATGAAAATTGTGATTTTATTCTTCCTGCCTTCACATCACCAACAATAGAAAATATCCAAGAAGCTATTCATATTGTGATAGAGAAGACTCAGGAAGCTCGCTATAGAACAATGTTAGAAGGTTGTCATATCCAAGAGCTATTTGAAGAAGACTTAGCTGTTGGTAAGTCTGAAGCAGTGTTACGTTCTCCAAACTATACAGCATTTGCCGCATTGGGAGGAATGGTGGCAAGAAATGCGCGCAATAAAGATTACCAAACTAATATTATTTGATGATTGCCTTTTTATGTAATGATGCATATAAACATATTTTCGATATCTTTGTGCAGATGAAGTCCAGTCCTGTTCTTGAAGATTTGACAGGAATGTTTTTCATGGAGAGATTATATTAGAAACTTCTCAATAGCAGATTCTAAAGAGAGCTTATTCCTCCAAACAGCCGACGTTATCGCAACTTCCACATTAAAAATCTTTTAATGAATGTTTTTCTTCGACAACAATTAAATGACTATGAGAAATTTATAGTTGAACTTTTTACTAGAAATGTGTAAGACAGACAATTTGTTACTCGTTATAAATCACCGATATTATGACACATTCATAAATTCATACTGTAAAGCATAGAATGTACTCCTGTTACCAAGAAAGTAACGTAAATGGTCTGTGCTACTCTGCCTTTAGTAATGTTTCCACACGGCTGTCTGTAAGCAATGCAGGAATAAGTTGAGGGACACGATGCCATAGAAATTATCCTTAAAAACCATTTCTACGAAGTATGTCTGTAACCTTGAACTCGGATATATCGGGTGAGTAGGCACATGCTGGTAGGCTTCATTATCGTTGCGTATCGCCATAGGACTATAATAGGAAAATGTATCAACATAGTGTCCCAATACCCTCTGTATGGCAACCACAGCCTTTTCGTCCCTGCATATTCCACCAATATTGCCCAATCTCAATTATAGAAGTCTGTGCTTTGTAACCTTTCTCCATACCCACAATAAGTAGGAACATACGCAATACTTGAAACTCTCCACAAGTGGTAGGTATAGTGAAATACTGCTTCTGCTGCAACTTGCGCTCATAGGTTTCCTTGACCTGCAACTTTGCCCTGCAATGAGGGCAAGGGCAAGTTTCTCTATGTTTGTCCATTATCCAACTATGCCCACAATCCATACAAGTGGTGCGACCTTTTGGCAAGCGGTAGGAGAAGTGTTCTATACACTCACGGAAAGCCCATCTGCTTTGTGTCTTGGTTATTGAGCGAAGATGCTTGCTTTGTTCCAAAACTGCCTTCTCAAATTTGTTTCTCGGTTTCATAGGCTTAAAAATCAAATAGTGATGGTTGTACTTGGGTTGCTGCGTTCTCAGTCTTTTTCACTCGTGCGTTACGGCTCTGTATCTTTGCAAGTTCCTCACGCTGATATTGCTTAATGGCTTTCTGCCTTGCTTCGGCTTTTTCTTCCTCTGTGAGTTCCACAATGTGATTGACGGCAACTTGGCAAGAAACAGCCTTACCCACCTCTATATCGTCCTCATCATAGTAGTGAACAGCCATGAGAAGATTTTTCGAGCTAAAGCCTCAACAACTGTCATCATCATCAAAGCCGTTGCAACCGCTTTTCTGCACTTCATTAAGAATGTAGGTGATGCACTCCTCTATGCTCTTGTTAGGCTTCATCAAGTTGGGAGCAAACAAAGGGTCTGTCGCTGCACGCTGATTGAGATACTCGGCTATTGCTCTCGTAAAATGTTCTGTTCCTTTCATAGTCGTTTAATATTTGGGGATTTCTACTATTTGATTGATGCGTCCATATAGGTAGGCTCTTAGGCTTGTTCTGTCGGGTGCGTAATACTCTGCCCAATGTCCGTATTGATTGACCAAATACTTCTTCAATACGTCCATAAAGTCAAACCGATAACCCATAAGGGGTACGGCTGTACGGAAGTAGGTGTTAGTGTTCACCGCTTCGGCAAGCCAATTCTTTTCCTCACGGCTCATTCGCTCCCCACGATTGAGTTTCACACGCAATAAATAAACCTTGCTGTGGCTCAAAGTTTCCAAAGGCTCAACATCCCACTGCACAAACTTAGTTGCCACCAAACGCTCACTTTCATCAACCACCGAACTTATGCGGTAATGAGAGGAGGAGCTATATCCTTTTTTCTTCATCGAAGATGTGATATTTACTTTCTGCTGTTCCATAATGACATTTTTTTTATGCGTCCAAAGATCGGAGTATGCTGATTCCTTTTTGTAGCAAGAACAAGGTAGGGGGCGCAGCCGGCACAAGGTTTTGTAGGAAAATACTACCCGAAATGAAATGTAGGTGTGGAGATTTTCCGTACAAACCAAAGGCACTGACCTTGTGCAAGCCGTAGCCCCTTACTACCTTTGCGAATAAAAAGAAATCAGCACCGACTTATGGCATATCAAAGTGGAATATGTGGACGTGAGAAGCGAAAGTGCAACGCCAGTATGGAAAACGAAAAAGGGTGGCTACCTCAAATCGAGATAACCACCCAGAAAGAAGAATGAATCGAAGAATATCTTTCCTTGTGCCTTAGAGCACACAGAGCAGGATTGCCAAGATGACGGCAAGCCAGAACAGCCAACGCAGGATTGTAAAGGTTACTTGCAGTATCACTCTGACAATGAAGCGTAGTATCAGGAAACCGAGAATAACCGAAACGGCGGTTACGACTTGCGGCGTAACTATCTTCGAGATGAGGTAAACCGCACCGATAACGATGGAAAGCAGAACAGCGAGTTCGATGAAGCGTGTCCAACCGAAGCGGCGGACTTGCTTGGGAGAACTCGGTGGCTGCCTGTTCTTCTCGGTTTTATACGATGCGTCTGCCTTGATGAAGGCGGGCTGATGAATGTCTTGATTCATGATGATTGTTTTCATAATCGGGGCTTTTAATAGTTTCAAGAGCGACAACAAGATGCGCACACTACACAAAGACAAGTGTTTGAAAAACTCTTGACGTGTGGTGTGGAGCGTTTATCTTGGCTCTTGACACTACAAAAGCCTCCGATGGTGAAGTATCAAGCCATGTTCTCACCGCCTATCGTCGGCAGACCATTGACCTCAATGAGCAGCACGATTGTACCAGTCAGTTCGGTGTACAGTTTGTCGTATTCTGTACCTGCCGCAAAGTTGTCTGTGAGTTCGTACTTGGCAAATACCGCTTGAATTGCCTTGTTGTTCAGTAAAATTAGTGCTAACCTTTCGGGAAGCGGACTTGGCAGCTCCTTCTCAAACTCCTGCTCCAGCACGGAAACAAGGGTATCATACTTTGAGAAGTGCAGGTCGTGGTACAGCACCTCGCTTGCCATCGTCTCTGCTTCGGGGTAGGAGAAACCTTGCGCCACGGCATCGCAGTAAGCCGTCAATGCCTCGTCTGCGCGAGCGGTTACAAACGCATTGTCATTCACTCTCTCAGGAAAATGGTCTCCGAGATATGCTTCCAACTTCAGACGGAAGTAGGAAAGTTCTTTCTTTATTGTTGTCATAAATTCAAAATTTTAGGGTTATATACATTATTTTGAGGAAATGCCTAATGCCGTATTGAAAGTACCCAACTTGTCAGCCAGTTCATTCATATCGTGTTCTATCTTCTTATTGGTAATACGGGCGTAGAGCTGAGTAGTTTTAATGTTGGTGTGTCCCAGCATTTTTGAAACCGACTCGATGGGTACGCCCTTACTGAGTGACATCGTGGCAAATGTGTGCCGGGCGAGGTGGAAGGTCAGGTTCTTCTTGATGCCACAAATATCAGCAATTTCTTTCAGATAACTGTTCAGTTTTTGATTCGTCAGCATGGGGAAAAGTTTGCCGTCACGATAGGTCTTACCACTATATTTTGCAATGATGCTCTTGGGTATATCGAGTAAAAGAACGTTGGTCTCCACGCTCGTCTTCTGCCGTTTGGTCATTATCCACTGCTTGCCGTTGAGCGTGACGATGTTTTCCGGAGCGAGGTTGTACACGTCTATGTACGCAAGTCCCGTGAAGCACGAGAAACACGAACACGTCCCTTACAAGTTCCAAACGACCGATGCCGAAATCCTTGTTGGCAATTTTAAGGATTTCCTCGTCTGTGAGGAATCCACGATTGACCGGTTCCATGTGAAAACGGATGTTGAGGAACGGATCATGGTGCAGAACACCAAGTTTCCTGCCCAGAATGGTGATTGTCTTGAAAGTTTTCATCATCCTCGTGGCGGTGTTGGGATTCTGCCCGACAACCGTTCTAAGATAAATGTCGAAGTCGTGTATCACGATATAGCCGAGTTCGGACAGGCGGATGTCAGATCGACCGTATTTGTCACGAAGGAAATTTGAGAAGTGTTTCTTGCAGACGTTGTATTTCTGTAAGGTTGCAGCTTCGACCGACACGCCTACCTGCCGTGCAACGTCACTGTTGTGCTTATTGAAGAGGCTCATTAGGGTATCCACATCCTCCTTCTTACCAAGATACTCCGACTTGATACGCTCCAAGGACACCTCGTCCGTCATCTCGACTTTCTTGAAGATGGTCTGGAGTCCGCTCTGAATGTTGTCAAGTTCGAGGTTGGTGGAAAGTGCTTCAGTTGTCCTTCCCTTCAACCGTTCCTTCTCCCTGTCCCATTGGGACTGTTGGACAGCAATGCCCGTCGAGCCGATGGAAAGGCGTTCGTTGTTGAGATAGATTCTCAGCATGACGGGGGTCTTGCCCTCCTTGTTCACATAATTGCTTCTGAGATAGAAGACTGCTCTGAAAATAGCTTTCATACATTTTACTGCTTTTAGTTGTAGCCTGAACAGAAGTCTTGTCCTAACACCTGCCATCTGTAGCCGTGGCTTGTCGGACACATTGTTGCCCGAAGTGGTGTATGGTAACAAAAACACCTCTGTAATCACGCTGCAAAGTTCAACATATTTGTTTGAATAGCAGTAATTTACGCATACTCCTTATGTACTCTGTATGTACTCTTGGCTACATTTTTATTTTGCCTTGAAAATGTGTAGCCTGATTGTAGCCTTTTTAGAGCATTTTGGGAGTTTCTGCCCCCTCCGTGCATACTCTGAAAATTTGGGATGGGTATAGAAAGAAAAAGTATCATAACTACTTGTAGCTATGATACTTACGATTTTCTTAGATTTCTCTCTGATGTTCATTTCAGAGTACCCAAAAGCGGAGAGAGAGGATTTTGAACTCCGTCTCTTATGACAAACAGCACAACGTTCTTCATCGTTGCGGGTGCTCTGTAGAGGCTATTTTGATTGTTGATGGAGAGGAATTAACACTCAAGCGTGAATACAAAGAACAGTGGGTTAAACCTCGTGGTCAAGTAGAAGAGGTGTTCTCAGGTAATGCACTGAATGCATCTGGAATGGTGTGCCCTATTAAGGTAAGCGAGTTTTAAAACACGTGTATCTGAAAACATCATCGACGAGGACGGTATTCAAGATGATTACTAATCCTCGCTACTTCACAGGAAGATGAAATGGCAGCTTCAGCGTGAACAGTTGTTGCAGATAGCTGGTGTAAAGTCAGACGAGGAAATAGCTACCGACAACGAGGAGTTTAAAAGCTACTCGATGAACTCAAAGGAAAGAGCTTGTCAGACTTCCGTAAAGAAACATCGTCTACAAAAAAACGCTTGAAGACTGAGTTATCGGAAATACAACCTCGCATCGATCAGACACAAAAGATGATGCCAGAAGCCGAGGATTGGAATGCTTTACAATCAGAGATTGATAAGGCAGAAAAAGATATTGCTGCACTCACGGAACAGGTTACAAGCATTGAGAAGCGAAACGAGGCTGAACTGGAGAAAGATAAACAGACAGCAAAAGATATTCACGATTTGGAGATGCAGCGCATACAGCTGGAGCAAGACGAGCTTGGTCGTATGCGAAAGGAGGCTGATACTGCAAATGAGAGCGTAGACTGATAGAACGAAAGATTAAGGAGGCTCATGAACGTCTAACACAAGTTTCTATTGAACGCAAACAGGCAGAAACACGTCGTACGCATCTTAAACAGCAGGTAACTGATATAGAAGTTAAATTAAACAGCCTACGTGAGAAGTGGAAAACAATTAATGCTTCAGAATATAATGGTTTAGATATTTGTTCTTGTTGCGGTCAGCGTCTTCCTGATAGATCGTGCGTGCTCACAATATCTTTACTCAGAACAAAACGGAACAACTCTGTGCAAACAACAACGAAGGTAAGTCGCTTGCTGCACAACGTAACCTATTAACAGAAGAGTTGTCCACTATTGAAGCTGATGAGAAGTTTGAAGAATCTGTTAATGGTATATGAACAGATATCAGAGCTATATCAGCAGCTTGACACCCATCCTCTTGTACAGGCTCCTACCTCATTAGAAGTCCCAACAAACGAAATGAAAAACCTTGATTTAAAGGTAAAAGAGTTGAGAGACCTTTGAGATAAAAGCCAAAAGTCGAATCAGGAGAGAACCCTGTTGTTCAAATAGAGAAAGAGCGAGATGCGTTATACGACTCTCTTACGAAAGCTTAAAACACGTATGAGTCATCGTTCTACCATCGATAAGGCAGAGAAAGATTGCAGCTCTTGAAAACAGAGGACGTGAATTAGCACAGCAGGTTGCAGAACTTTGAGAAACGAGGTACACTGCTGTTAGTTTCATTAAGAAGAAAATAGAAGACTGCGAACAGCGCATTAATGCTATGTTTAAGTCTGTCAGATTCCAGTTGTTTGATTATACGCAAGAATGGAACGAGTTTGAAGTTTGCATTCCAATTATGAACGGAACTCATACGGCGTTACTAACACTGCTGGACAAGTAAACGCAGGTCTTGACATAATCAACACTTTATGTCAGTTCTACAATATTTATGCGCCTGTATTCATCGATGGTGCAGAAGTGTAAACTCACTATACGGGCATCAGTCTCAAATGATATTAGTACAGGTAACACAAGACAAACAATTAGTAATTAAATAAAAAGAAACTATGAGTGAAATTCAGAAAGTAGCTGCAACGCAGCAAGTAGCACCTCTGCACAGCAGGCAAGCATCGTTGACAAAATGGTTGCAACAATCAAGGGTATTGACGGAAACGATGTAAAATCTAACAAGCGTATCTCTATGGATACTATGCAAGGCAGCATGAAAGTGTCCGATAGTGATTTTGGCGCAATTCATTACGCTTTGCCAAGTTAACCAGCTAAATCCTTTCTTACGAGAGGCTTACCTTTGTCAAGTATGGTGATGCTCTCACAGATGATTGTATCAGGAAGCATTTATGAAACGTGCCGATCGCTGTGCTGACTTTGAGGGAATAGAGTCTGGTGTAATCGTTGTAAACAAAGAGTGTGCAGTGCAGAACCTCGTTGGTACTTTCTTTCCACAGGGTTTAACACTTGTCGGAGGTTGGTGCGATGTTTACCGCAAGAAACCGTCGTCCATATAGACAAACAGTATCTCTGCAGGAGTACGATAAAAACAATCAACATGGAAGCAGATGCCAGCAACCATGATTCGCAAGGTTGCAGAGGTGCAAGCTTTGAGAGAAGCTTTCCTAATACGCTCTCTGGACTATATGTATCAGACGAAATGCAGGAAGCTGATGCTGTAGAGATTGTAGAGCACGAAAAGCAACCCTTACAACAAAGAATCAATTGCTTTCGGAGAGCTAGAGACAAAAGTTGATAAAGACACTCATGAAACTAATCTGCGTCTTCTCCTTCGTTTGAGCAAGCTCCAGCTTACTAAGTTATGAGACTGTACATTTTAGGTTCATCTTCACAGTACATAGTTACCTCCAGTCTGGAAAGACTGGGGAGGTACTAATACTCTGAAGCTGGCATTAAGCTACAAGAGGTAAAGAAAGCATTAAACTTTAATATATCTTCTATTGTTGCGTGTTGCATCACTTTGAACACGGAGATCACGCAAAGTATGTTCTGCAATACTCGAAGCAAGGATACCTGTGAGAATGTCAGAAGGAACAATGCACAGAACTATTCCAAGTGATTATGCCAGTTTCTCACCTTTAATGTGTGAGGCAGGCTCTCGATTCAGCTTAGGCGGATTTGACATCATACCTTTCGATGTACAACATGATGCAGAAGAACCTTTTTGTTTATCTTATCAGACACGAGAGATGTGGGACTGTCTTTATTTGCAACAGATACATATTATCTTAAATACAAGTTCCCTGGCCTCAAACAATGTACTGATAGAATGTAACTATAGTTTGGATATTCTTAACCATAACACAGATGCAGGATATATCTCTTCAGTACGTCGTGAACGCACCATCAAATCACACATGAGTTATAACACGTGTTTAGATACTTTGCAAGCTAACGACCTATCACAAGTGAATAACATTATTCTTATTCACCTTTCTGATGCTAATAGCAATGAGTCTGAATTTGTGACAGGATAAAGGCTGCGACTGGTAAAAATGTAACTGCTGCACACAAAGGATTGGAAATAGAATTCAACAAAACACCATATTAATAATTAAGAACAATGACAAAGAACGAAATCATTTCAGAGGTTGTTTCAACAACAAACCTTACACGCTCACAAGCTATAAAAGCTTATAATGCTATTTTTAAGTCTATTAAGAAGTCACTCATTAAGGGTGAGAGTGTTTCACTTCGTGGTTTTGCAACTATTAAGGTAGTTAAAAACAAAGGAAAGGATGTCTTACCTACATGGTAAGCAGGTTCCTATCTCGCTTGTGCCACTGCAAGACTTAAGCTCAGCATAGAACTTAAGAAACAAATGAATCAATAGTTTTAAGACAACAAACTAAGGTATGAGAAATAGAACAAGCATTTGGTTTGAAACAAAAGTCAGATATGATAAGACCATGGAAGATGGTCGGAACAAAAAAGTCACAGAACTGTACGTGGTAGAGGCTTTAAGTTTCTCTGAGGCTGAGAAGCGTATTGTGGAAGAGATGTCACACTATGTAAGTGGTGAGTTTGGAGTAAAGGCTATTAAGCTTGCTGTCTATAGTGAGATATTCTTCAGTGACATCGATACTGATGACAAGTGGTTTAAGGCAAAACTTGCTTTTATTACATTAGACGAAAAGACAGATAAGGAGAAGCGTTCCCCTGTAACTTATCTTGTTCAGGCTGCAAATCTTGACAAAGCACGTGCTTATGTTAAAGAAGTCATGGGGAAGACTTTGATTGATTATGATGTTATCTCTATTTCAGAGACACATTTCCTTGATGTTTTTGAGCATAACAAACAGTAGCACTATGACACTTGAAGAATTAGTAGCTGCGCAAGTAGCTACAAAGCGCAAGCGTCCTTCTGATGAGGAACACCGCATACAATGTTCTTGTGTGCGGTGGTTCAACCTCAAACACCAAAGCTTAAAAGGTAGATTGTTTTCTGTACCAAATGGTGGGAAGCGTGATGCACGCACTGCTGCTAAGCTAAAAAGAAGAAGGTGTTGTCGCTGGAGTTGCTGATTTAATACCTTACCCTAATCGTTTCTATGGTGCATTACTTATTGAAATGAAGACTGCTTCAGGAAGACAAAGAGCTTCGCAAAAGGAATGGGAGCGAATCGTAACAGATAAAGGAGAATATAAATACGTGGTTTGTCACTCACTTGAAGACTTTATTAATGAAGTCGATAACTCACTTTTAAAGTATTATTTATAATATGGGGCGTGCTATAAAACAAGGTCTTGAATATTTCCCTTTCGATGATTTCTTTCAAGACATCAAGATAAGAAAGTTAATCCGCTATCAAGGTGGTAAGGCTATAACGTGTGTACACTCCTACTCTGTATCATCTACCGCGATGGGTATTACACAAAGTGGGATGAAGAGCTGCCATTTGTTATCTCAGAGTTGTCAGGGTTACGATGAGCAGTATATACAAAGAGGTTATTAATTGCTGCCTGACTGTTGGACTATTCAATAAAAACTCTTTTGAAACCAATAGTATTCTTACCTCCAAAGCATTCAAAGAAAGGTATATGAATATTAATAGAACTTGTAAGCGTGGTGCCAGTGTCAGTGAGTTTAGTTGCCTTGAGAAAGATACAGAAGGAGTAACAACTCATATAAACAAAGTAAACATCATTAACAAGGAGCCTGCCTTAGAAGCACTCACCCTTGATGATGAGATAAACGAATTAAAGTCTGCTGAGGTTTGGATTGATAATCTACAAAGCACTGCATCACATGACAGCAGAAGAAATAAGAGCAAAACTTGATGAATTCAAATTACAATGTATCGCTGATGGGAAAATGAGACATGAAGACCTTTCGATGCAAAAGACATTTTAATAACTGGTTAAGAATAGTAAGCAATGATAAAAGATAGAACCAACAGTAAAGCTGGACGTAGAGGAAATATACTCAAAGCTGATGCAAAGAAAACGTATTCCGAAACGTTTTAGACTACCTTACACAGCTGAACAAGTCTATACAATGTTATATGCATCATGTAGAGCCGAGTTACTGCACGTATGAGGACGTTCAATGCAACTGCTGAATACAAACAGCATATATGGGACATCGCACAATGGCTGGTTTTCAAACGACAGCAAATTTGGCTTATTCTTGTCTGGCAACAAGGGTAATGGGAAAACGACTATGGTGTATGCACTTAAAGCCTTATATGCTTATGTTCACTCTGATAGTACATATACACCTGAAAGCAAAATGCACGAACTCCCCTACGCAGGCTTTAGAATAGTCACCGCACAAAGAGTTAGTGCTACTTGCAAAAGGCATATAATAACCCGACAAAGGAAAATGAGTCAAGCTGTGGGAGAATGCAAGTTCTTACGAAAATGTGGAAGTCCTATGTATTGATGACCTTGGGGCAGAACCACGTGAGTATGAACTACGGAGACATCATCACTCAAGCTAGCAGATATCATGATGTATCGATATCAAGAACAATACTGCACTATCTCAACATCAAACCTCTCGCTACTGAAATCAGGTTATTATGATGAACGCTTTGTGAGATGATTAAGAGAAATGGCACATATTATAAACTTTTGGAAACGAAAAATCATTTAGAAACTAAAAACTTATGAACAACGAAATTAAAAATGATTACGCTTATTGTTTTTGGCGTTGCTTGTAAACTCGTAACCAGTGCAAGAGATTCTGCCGGACCCTCCAGACGCTCCGCTGTGGTGGGTACCTGTTGAGTATCGAGAAGATACAGGGCGTGTGTCACTTTGATGAGAATTATAAAGATAACTAAACCAAAATCAATATGACACAGAAAGATTTAGCAGAAGAATACGCTATAAAGGCACAAAGAGAACGCTATCTACTTTAAAGATGGCAAAGTTTCCCTAATATGCCTTTGTATCAAGAAAAACGACATCAAAAGATGCTTTCAACGCTGGACGTGAGAGCGTGGTGGAGAATATACCTGAATTGGAGTGGAGGAGGAAATTTGTAGAGATAAATATTTTCTCGAAGCAGTACGCACTGAGTGCATACTATTTAATAATATTAGAGGTCCCGAGTTTCACGTAGCCTGTAATTATAGGTATTTTTGTTTCTTACACGTCTCTTGCCGCAGCCAAAGCAGGCAGCAAATGAGGATTACAAGAAACGAATTAAACAAGCATTAGGGTTATGATTAAAACATATATATTATTTGCCATTCTATTCATTGTCTTTTTACATGGCGTTTGCTTTTGTAGTTTGGGACATAGCGTGGGCGGCTGAACGTCTGATAGCCGCAGGAACAAAGGATGAAAGAGAAAAACGGAGCGTGGCTCGTCATTCTTTTCGCCCGGCTACATTCCTGCGCGGTTCTGCTCCAACGGGCAGTACCCAACAGTTCAAGAGGTTTTTCAAATATGTGAATCGAAACGATGCCCAGCTTGATATGTTTGAGCCGGAGGGTGGATATAGTTGCATGAGTCTGTATCATGGGACTTTTGCTGAGTAAGATATGAAAGCGGAAAACAAAAAGGAGGTGCCAGCGTTCACCTCTCGCAGTAGAGTGCAATCACTGCACATTAGAGGAAGAAGTGGAAACAAGTACCATTTTCGGGTAGATAATCTTACCAGCCCTACGAATGAACCTGCAGAACACTTCTCTTTCCGCTTTCTTCTTGCAATTTATTCATACTGGAGTTCTCCTCCTTTCTGCTATTGCAACCACGGCTTCATTGCTATGGAAGTCGTTACACGATGCCGGCATGTAACGAAAACCCTCAGCACTGGACCGAGGGCAAGTCTTTTTCAGAGGGAGAGCAGACGGAGGGATTGGCATAAACGCCAACAGGAGGTTTGCTCCATGAATAAATTGCACTGCAAAGATGAAATAATAAAATAATGAAACAAACAATTTAAGTTTTTAATTCGTAAAAAGTTAAACAATTAACAAAAACGATACCTAATAGTTATGAATAGAATAACGATAAACCAAAAGGCGGCAGAATACGCACATCCACTATAGTGCACAAATAGAGAAGCATTTGTTTGTCCCTAATGAAGCTGATTTAGCGGAAGCGTTCAGGAGGGTGCAAAATTTGTATCAGAATATATCCGTAAAGGATATTATGGAGATTACCCTACGAATATCCCTCACAGTGAGGGAGTACGTAGCCCCAGACTGGTACTCTGGAGAACTTGATATTATACTTGATAAAATTGACGAATTATTAAATAAATAATTATGATTAAGAAACTAATTTTATTATCAGTGTTAGCATTTGTAGTCAGTTCTGTGGCTACGAGATTAGAAAGAAGCCAGAGCCACCCAAACCAAAGCTGACAAAGGAGCAGATACGAAAGCAAGAATATGAGCAAAGGTTGAAAGACTACGATGTACAGTTCTTGTTTGAGTGTAACGGAGTGAAAGGTTTATCGGTTTTTAGACCGCAATAGATTAATTTACTTCACAGATGCAAACGGAATGGCTTACTATCAATACACCACAAGGACTGCAAAATTTGGTCATCAAACACATAGAGTTCAATCTATTAACACAAGGAAATAAGCGATGAAACGAGGTGACTATATAACCTGCCTACCTGTAAAGGAAAGGGTAAGTTTTCGACCATGTAGTAGGAATAATGACATTTGGATTTGCTTATCTGTTAGGTAAAGACATGTTCACAATGTCATGGTAAAGGATATATTGAGATAAAATAAATAAAAAGTAGTATGAACAGAGAAATATTATTCAGAGCGAAATGCTTTGGCAACTGGCGTTATGGAAGTTATGTACACTTTGACAAAAAGCCTACCCATAATTGCTATAATTGCAATTACAAAGATTTCATTGTAACTAATGAAGAAGACGGCTGAGCATTATTATCCTATTACAGATCTTTCCTCTATAGGACAGTATACAGGATTTAAAGATAAGAACGGAAGGAAAATATTTGAGGGGGATATACTCGAATATATTGGGAAAAGAAAAGATAATATGAATAAAGTATATCGCCGAAAGGTTGTCTTTCATGAGGGAATGTTTGCCTTTCATCGAAAGAATTACAGGCATATTCTGTATTAAAGCACCACTGTATGGAAGATGGCAGGTCCGCATGGCGCGTGATTGGTAATATCCATGATAACCTCGAACTAATAGAGTAAAGCGTATAGAGAGTAATATTTGAATTAGAAGTAGAAATTGATGGTCACTACGATATTAAAGATGTTGAAGATTATTACGACTTTAAATATGGTCTTACGAAACATTTACCAAGTGACAATGCTTTTAGCTAAAGAAAAGGTGTTATATAGTGGAGTAACAAATATTCAAGTACTGCAATATGAAAGAAGATAATGTTTAATGACAAAAGTATTGCCTAACGCAGGCGGTGCTTGACAGGACAAAGACTATGACAAAGGCGAGTACTAAGAGACAACGTGCCGCTTGGTAATTGGGGAGAAACTATAAAAAGCACCTGCCTTATAAGGTTGGCGAAATTGTTGACGATTGCACTAGCTATAAAACAATTTATGAAGAATTAGAACCACAAGGAAATTGGGAAGCAAACGAGTGGTGGTGCAGTGCTTGGGATATTATCGGTAGGAGTCTTGACACTTCGGCAGGATATAGAAATAAAATGTTTGTAAGAGCCGACTTTATGATACATCACATCAAGATTACAGATGTCAAGGTGGAAAGCTTGCAGGATATATCAGATGAGGATATAATGCGAGAGGGGATAAGAAAGGAAGGTTATGCTGGTGGTTGTATGTATTGTTATAACAAAACATACATACGTAAAGGAAACAGATACGTTGAGCCTATATACAACACAACACCAATGCGAGATCCTTTGCGTCGCTTATGTATAAAATCATCGGTGGGCGCACTGGGAGAGTAACCCGTGGGTGGTAGCGTATAGTTTTGAATTAGTAGATTAAGAATGAAGATATTAGTACAATTTAGCGGAGGCAAGGATAGTCAGGCTTGCCTTATTAAGGCGGTAAATGACTACGGCAATGAAAAAGTTACAGCATTGTTCTGTGATACAGGGTGGGAGCACGAAGATACTTACACACAGTTACAATGTTTGCAATCAGTTAATCTAGAGCTGATTACGCTCAAAAGCAGTAAGTATGAGACTTCGTGATATGTCTATCACAGCTAGGGTCGTTTCTCTACAATGGCAGGTTCTACTTCTGAACTGAAAATAATACCTATGATAGATTATATTCTCTCACAAGATGACTTTATCATTATTCAAGGAATTAGAGCTAAAGAAAGTAAGACACAGTGCGCTATGATGTGGAGTGTTCATATTTCAAAAGAATACTGAATAATGAATTGAAAGGGTTGTATCCAAGAAAGCGGTGTTGGAATGGTGCAAGACACACGATGCAGAGTGTGTTACGACCTATTTTTCACTGGTCAGCACAATAGTAATAGATTATATACTTGAAAATGGTCAGCGACCGATCATCTATATGAACAGAGGCTCGGTGGCCGCTTCCTTTGTGTTATGTGTAGAAAAGCGAGAGGTCCAACTCATATCGCAAAAGACACGACTGGGCAAGAAAACGGCTATGGATAGATGCTGAAGAACGAATGGAAGAAAGAAAGCAGAACGAGGCTCGTTCTTTCTTTACACCGACTTTCATATACCAAAAGCGATTTTGCGCTAACGTGAATATCCCACGGTACGGGAAGTGTCATAGTGTAAATCAGTGACGACGCACAGCTTGATGTCGTGTGCTTGAGCCAGACGGAGGATTATAGTTGTAAGGAGTTTATATCATGGATTGGTGTGAATGAAGTAAAAGCGAAACAAAGGATTGGTGAAAGTAGATTTGTCACGTGCGGGTGTTGCAATCACCATTCGGAGAGGTTGCAAGGAGACGATCAGTTAAGGACGGAAGTGTGACATTTGTGAAAGAAGAAGAAGATCAAAGAGTTCAAAGGCAGACATTCTTATTGATGACCGTAAAGCTTTCCAGAGTTTCCTTTGTAAAATCATTGGGATTTACAAAGGGGCAAGAGACTCAGAAGAAGGGTAAAGCTAGAGATGTTATATTTTAGAAAGTTTGATGGGTTCTTTGATTTCAGAAATCAGGCGATGCTGATGGCTCGGAGATTTGTAGGGATTAGACACGTCTCCAAAGAAGAGAAAGCCGAGTTCTTCTGCTGAAATGAAAATGCAAGGCGTGCGCGTAAATGGAATGCAGAAGAGAAGCGGAAGTGGAGAAGATTAGGTGGAGAGCAAAGAAAGGAGAGGAATATTACACTATTAATGGTGTACATGGAGTGCACAATTGAAGTTGAACGTGGAGATACGGTGACGTGACTGAGACTTTGGATATGCTCGAACTACTTCCGCACGAAAGAGCGATCAGAAGCAGTTGCAAAGGCGTGTGAAAGAAACGTTGCAAAGTACCACGAGGAGATGAGGAGAGTAGGCTGTATGGGCATATCGGATATATTGGATATAATGCTAATAATCGTTATGACTTCCTATGCAGCATTTATTCACGGGTGCAAGGTTGCATACGAGAAAGGGGTTGAAGAAGATGGCAGAAGGCGGTTGTCGTTCGACCGCTGTAGAGACATTGATTTGTTAACAAACTAAAGGAAAAGCACACACGATGAGGCCAGATGACACTGAAAATCGGTGACAAAGTGCTGTAATCCAAATGATGAGCTTCCTGATGATAGTCGTGGGGCACACGCTCATCACTTGCGAGCTTGACTTGAGCAACGGCACGGTTTATCTTGATTTCAGCGAGGAAACGAAGGATTATATGAGGAAGAAGCGAAAGACTTACAACCTTATCAATACGAGGCCGAATTGTAAACTAAAATAAGATTATGCAAACAACTCGTATTAAGAGAGAAGTGATTGCGTTCCTATTTTGGGCGCAAGTATTATGCTAACATTGTGGTGCAACAACAAAAGGGACAGACAAGACAGAAATTTGCCTCGCACATATTCGCAGCGAAAGAAAAGCAGATAAACATCCAGTGACGGATTAGAGACGACACGGTCTTTCATCTTTCATTGAAACAATATCGTTCCGCTCCCGCAAAAAGAGTATTAAAAGATACGACCGCACATAACCTTTTATGTGAAATATCTGCAAAATGGCTGAATATTCTCAAAAAGATACAGAACTGGTATTGGTCGCTTGGGTTATATGTAATCTTAGACCCTGCAGACAATTCTGTAACACTATCTAAGAAGCTTTTCAGCCATAGTCCGTAAGTATTCGGATACGGCTGAAAAAGCCGTTGATATTCGGTATTTCGTGTGTCTCGACAGCGGACTAGTTTGGCCTTTATGGTCGAGTCCAAAAGGTGAAGAGTCAACACTGCTTTGTGATATACAATGCAACGCGATAAGTATAAATGTATAGGTTTTCGAAACGCTCAACCCACTCGGTTGGACGTGGCTCTTTTATGACTACAACTACCTGCTGAAAGCAAATGTAGGTCTGTATCAGTAAAAAGAGACTAACAACAAACTATGTAATGAGTGATGCAAACCGTCTAACACATAGAATAAAAACTAAAGTATGCGGACTTTTCACAGCACCTCCTGACAATACGTGTCATGATGGAGACTCTGCTATGTTGTTGAACCTCATTCTGAAGTATGGTGCGTTAAAACCTGTAATCGGCATAGTGGTGTGTTCAATCTGGCGACCACAGTGTTGTATATGTGCATAAGGCTACAAACCTCTACACATGGCTATATTATCACATTAATACTGCTAACAAGAAACTGCTGTGACTATAGACGGCAAAATTCACAGACTTGTATAGTATAGTGACAAAGTTGTGTATCAAGTAGTGAGTAGGTAATACGCTTATAGCTCTTACCCAATGAAGGTATGTTTACTTCCTTTGGAAAGGTGACACATCTAGGTATCTCTTCCTTGGTAATGAAATACCAGAATTGCCTATACTCGTTTGGCTTTGCAGGGTGAGATGCAGCGTACTGATGAGCTGACCCTTGAGTTTGATAACCTTAGCGAAACAAAGAACCAAAGGAGAATGGAGTGCAGCTACAGTAGCTACAATGCAGGTTCTCCGATTGAAAACAAGAAAATAACATCTGCAAGTGTTGGCTAAAATAAACAAATTCTAGCAGCTGACAGGTCAACTAATAAAGGTAAATTCATATTTCCTTTTCTTGTAAAAGAGGCGCCTATCATGCCTGTATGACTGCAACCTCATCAGACACCTGCTCCTTGAGTCCGCGATGGTATGTCCCACGAGCTGCGCTCCTATTGTCTTGTGGCGGCATATATATAGGCAAGAACGGTTTGAAACAGGAGCGGATGTTCGTGTCGTGGTGGTATGTTGCACCTCATTGGACCTTTTGCAGTTGTCAATCAGAGCTGAATTGGATTTACTGAAAACTGGTCTGATATTGTCAAGTCTGTTGATATATTTGTTTCAAAGCCACATCACCTACGACCAAAACGAGTGTGATAAATTCTTCCAATTATGACGAGTATGGCAGTGAGGCATGGGGATACAGTGTCTGCAAACATACTAATCCAGGCTGCCGACACGACCAAATCATCCTGTGCGCTATCAGAAGAAAGATATGGGCCATCTCATCAGATGACATTTGATAAAGATAATCTCGACGATACGCCCTGGTGGCATACTCGGGTTGCCACGCAAGGACACTTTAACAGTAAAGGAGGATATTCAGTGCCGTTCAAACTTCTACTCCTCGAAAGTATCAAGATAGAACAGCTTACTACCAAAACGCACGATTATCAACATGAGGAAGACTCATCTGCAGTCGCTGGTCAACAGAGAGGTTACTGACAGACGACTACGACAGCCATGATACAATTGTCTCCTAAGCATGTCGTACAACTCGCGCCTCAATCTTGCCACATAAGGGAAAAAGCTGTTTGGTGGCTTTGCACATGCTCAATGTTTCCATTTACAGATGGTAATGTTAGTTTCATTAAATGGAAATCCGGAGTTGATTGTCAGACAAGACTCGATCAGATAGAGATTTTTGTATATATAAAACAGGATGGAAAAGACATTGTCGTTAAAGGTCCTTCTGGAATGTTCGGTCTTGACACGAAAACTTTATTTCTGTACTATCCAAATGTAAACGCCTATAAGGCATGTATTGTTGCGAGGGAACTTGAAGGCTTTGTCTGTGAAGCAAAATTAGAGCCACACTCATTCCTGAATGGTGCTTTTTATTTTGATGGCTGAACAATCCACGAACAACTGAATTTCAACACCTGTTGCATCAAGCGATAATGGACGCACAATAAGCATTCCTAACAAAATATACACTTCTGAAGTAAACAACCCTTTCTACTTCCCTGTCACAGGCATTAATACTGTTGGAACAGGTAGGATCTTGGGAATAGCAACAGCTGCAAAAGCTCTTTCACAAGGTCAGTTCGGCAATCTCACCATATGCTTTCACAGATGAGGGAGTATGGGCTTTGGAGTCAATTCTACTGGTGGCTACTCTGCCAAACAACCTATCACACGTGACGTGTGTCTATCATCAAAGAGTATCACGCAGATTGATTCTGCTGTTCTATTTACAACTGATAGAGGTATAATGCTTCTGCAAGGTTCACAAGCAATGTGTATCTCTGATATTCTCAATGGAGAGAACGCTGTACCAGTAACGATGTTACCTAAGATAGATAAAATCTTAGAACACGCAGACTTGTCGAAAGGAACGCTAAGAATATTACCTTTCATGGATTTTGTACGTGATTGTCGAATGATATATGACTATGAGCATCAACGGATAATTGCTTACAACAATAGCAAAGAGTATAATTGCAATTATGCTTATATATTTTCACTAAAGTCAAAGCAGTGGGGAATGATGCAATCTAATATTGCAGACAACGTAAACTCCTACCCGATGCACTTAAGCTGTGCTAATGATGGCAGCCTTGTTAATTTCTGATGAGACTGACGAGGTTTATAAAAGTATTGTTGTGTCACGCCCAATAAAACTTGATGCTTATGACATTCATAAGTCTGTTGATACCATCATACAGCGTGGTGTATTTGAGAAAGGACTGTGAAGTCTCATTCTTTATGCTTCTAATGATTTGTATAATCCAGGTTCCAGTATGGTCATCCATAGACCATTACTACGTGGGTTTAGGGAACGCCTTATAAATACATTCGTATAGTGCTACTTGCTAACCTTTCAAATGATGAAGGAATTACTGGTTGCTCGGTGCAATCTCACACCACGATTTACCAACCAGCCGAGATAGTTTTAGGCTTTTTAGTTTATAGGTTAAGATTGATTTTTAACAAAAGGCAGTTCTACGTGATGGAGCGCTGCCTCTTGTTTATTACCATGGTTTTAACTTCCTCCTGACTTTTCACCCATTCTCGACATAAGAGAAGTGCGATCTTTTATTTTTGTCTCTCTTAATTTACTTTCCCAACGCTCAGAACTTTGTGGTAACGTTATACTCAACCAATCTGCGGTTAGGACGCTACACCGAGAAACTCGTGTATGTACTCTTCCAACATTTTAACGGTTGTCAGAGAAAGTTTTTGAGGAGCGTAAGTTTAATAGTGCGTATGTATCTGGCTCTTTTTCAAGACATCATCAAGCACTTCTTCTGTGTCTGGTAATTTTTCTTTGCGACGGGTATAGTAATTCCATGCATTCTGCATGGGCTAAGTTAAGAATGCGGGTAACACGATCTATATTGCTGTCTTGAACTATGTCAAAACACTTGATGTTTTGCTGTTTCGATCTTGTGGCATAATATCAGCCTCAACAAAAAGAATAGTTACTGGCATCATATAGCAGTTCCTTTGCGTTTGAAAGTCAGCGTTACAACCTTTTTGCCGCTCTTCTGCATATTGTTTACAACAAGTCATAAGCGTCTTTACTTAATAGGTTGGACGTGTTGGTCGGCTCCGTTTAGTATAGCGCACGTTTTACATTCTCAAGCACAGTTGAATGCCCTGCATACACCTCTGCATCTTCTCGTTAGTACTAGCAAACCAATCAGCAAGTCATATCGACCAAATAAGAGTGTATACCATTACTGAGCTATCCGCAGAAGCGTTGATTATAATTTGAGGGTAACTTAAAAGCCAAAGTCAATTGCCCATTATTATCAATTTGACCGATCATACGATTATTACTCGTACTCCCTATCTTCGTAGAGATATTCCCCTCAAAAAGACTCTTGAGGGAAGAGAAAGCACTGGTAAGGGAAACGTCGTATCTGATAACTGTTCTCATCATCATCACTTGCTTGCATATTAGATGCTGCCTGATATGGTTTCTTCCCTTCTGCTTCTCTTGTTTGTCCTGTCAGATAAGCTTTGTTTTGAACATCATATATAAGCTCTTTAACTTCTTCGGTGACCGTTAGGTCTTTCTTGTTTTCGCCATATAGTTTATTTTTAATGTGATTAATCGTATGTTGGGCGTACTGGTTTCTTCTTGTAATAAGCTTTACGCATAACATCTCCATGTCTGTAGCCGCTGATGTTGCATATCCTTCTGCTTCATTCTTGTTTGTGAATATATCACTTACTTGTTATATCTATAACAAAGAAACTGAACAAACTACGCTGCATACTTTCCTTAAGGTTGTCATCAAAGGAATTGGAAACCCTCGAGTTCTAATATGTATTCATCATTCTCTTCACGCTCAGAGCTAGTAGCTTTTTGACTACCAGCAACTCATATTCTTACCTCATTCCAGAAGCGTTCGAGCATTGTCCTGTCCTCATCAGTTGTAAAAGATACGATCGTACGCATCTTCGTCATTATCCATCTTCGCACCTGTATATGAGGTGGTCTTTTGCAACTTCTTGATAAACTCTGCTTTTTGCTCAACTTTAAAAACAACACTGTCTTCATGTCTTCTACCATCTGAATATGTTATAATTAACTCCTTATCTCTACATAAGGCTGTAGAGCTTACCATCGTCTCTATAGCCAATTTGCAAGCCCTATACCCCAACGTTTTGGTTTCTCTCGTATATAATGATTGATAACTTGCGTCTTCTGATAAACAAATATACTATCAAGTTGAGGCTCATATCCGCTTACCCACGCTTTATAGGTACTATCTTCGTACACCTTCTGAGTTATCGGAACTTCCACCTCAACGCTATCCATCACCGTGCGTACAAACTCTTTGTAATTGTATCATGGCATACCACTGGTAAGATTGTAGTCTTTATACTTAACTATCAAGCTATCTTTTTACTACGGTGTACGATAGATTAATGTATCGTGACGAATGATAGTATCCGTTGTTATAATGGATTTTATGTCAATTGATGATTTGCGTTGTGAAACGTAAACGCAAATTGCGATAGTGAACGCTACAAATAGTAGCAAGGATATTTTCTTTCTCATAGCTCTCTATACCTTCTTTCGCATTAAAACACGGACAAGCTTTCATCCATTCGTTAGATATATATCTTTCCATCCTTATTCAAGTCTGGAGAGAAATCACGATGTCCCTGAATAACCGCTGTAGGGTACTTTATGTAACATCTTCAAGAGCGAGCGCAGACTTGCTTTCTGTTCATCTGTTCTATTGTCTCATCGGTTTTCCCCAGTTCTATCAATACCGCCTATATACGCAACATTGATTGAAACCGAATTAAAACCCCTAACACCATACTACTTTGTCTTCATCAAGTAGTGGGTAATCTTTGCCGTCTCGGGCTAACCATATAGTGATAACCCTGGATTAACCCAGCCCTACGCTTGAACTCTTGCTTTAGCCTCCTATCGTCATAGACTCGATGGTTTGCGGTGCAGTGAACCGCAATGTATTTTATATTTCTCATATTACCTCATATTACTTCTCCTTGTTAATTTTGCTACAGCCGCCATACCTGCTGCTGCCTCTACGAGGTATGGATAAATCTTTATCCACCATTCTGGAGGTGTTGCTGCTGCTGTCATAGCTGTATGAATGGCAACAGCAACAATACTGACACCTGAACCCAATACGACAATATTCTCTAAAGAACTTCGGTGTTGTCTGCTCCACCTGCTTATAATACTTTTAAATGATGCTTTCATTATTCGCCTCCTTTCTGTGTTATATGACTATCCATATTAGGTCGGTCTGCCTTGATGTCGTTAAGGTGCGATACCTTAATGTTTATCTCACTCAAGCATCGACTTTTATTTCTTTCATATCCTCTGAGAGCCTACGAATAACTGGTGGTCGTTCGCAACTGCACCTCGAGGTATTGATATACGTTGATTGAGCTGCACGTGAGCCTGCAACAGCTACAATAATTGAGCCAATAACACCTATCATTGCGTTTCTTATGCCTTTATCCATTGCCATATCATAGAAGTTTTTACCAACGTTCTTACTCCGAAGCCTATAGCTACACCACCGACAGTCAGCCCCCAATCGATGATGTCAGCCTTTCCGCCCCACATTCTATCTTTTGAAAGTTCAGTGGTCGCTATCTCCATACCCTGCATTACGCTGCACAATACAAGCTGTTAGCACTAGCACCGATGAGTACACCACCTGATTAGATGTTTGTACCCTATTACTTTCTTTTGCTTATTTAATTACTTTTCTTCATCTTGTTTTTATAACAAATTTCCACAAAAATAATAGGAAAAACTATTGAAAGGTTTATGTTTGTACATTACGATAGTAGATGAGACTGACCGTCACTAAAGTGGTATAACATATCCCTTCTGCAATAAACGGTAGCATTCTCTTTCCAACTCTTGCGAATGAACACAAGCGGGAACAACACCCACAACATGAGTAACTACGGTATAAGCAAAAGCTACTACTAATCTGACTCTGCCAATCCAAAGAGATAACCTCCACATAATGTAATACCTTGTTCTCTGTCCCTGTAACAAGGCGAAGCGCTACCATCAACAAACCCACACTCATCATTCCTGCAATATAAGCACGCTTAGGCGGTAAGGCATGAAGGAAGAGAATAACAAGATAGCTGCCGTCATTGTTGCCCACAACGAAAAGCGAACATCACCTACATAATAACTGAAACTACTCACACTGTCTGGCAACCTTGCTTTGCTTTGCTGAAACTATTGCCATTGCTAACTGAAAGCACTACCGATAAGATAATTAGTAAACCATGACTGCATATCCTTTTATAAATCATATCCTTTTCTGCTCCACCCCTCTTCAAGCGTATTCGTTACAAACGAAATGGCAGATAACAAAATCTTTTCAGTTCTTCCTTTGTGTTAAACTGACGATACTTAGGGTCGTTCTCCCGTCCGAACTTGAACGTTAGGGTAGATTGCCCCATCCGTAAGCATACACAAGTCGAAAGCCGTTTTGTAGTTAAACTGATTTTCTGCAGATAGATATACAAGGCTTCCTTCGTAGGTAAAATCCTGTGAGTATCTTCGCATCAGTCAGTTTGTTGATATGCTCCACAATATCTTCTTTAAGCTCTGACTCCGTAGGTTTATATCCATAATCCTTACGCCAGCAGTAGCCGCTTTCGTCACTGTCTCTTGTCTTTGCCAAACCATAGAACAACACATAATGGTCATCGGATAGGCGTAACAAATTGTCGTTACGTTCCTTAGTTCCTGTACACTTTAAAGAATTCTGTGCTCATATTACTACAATGCTATTATCAGCGCTCAACAGAGGCGTTAAAATTAAAATCAGTTCTGCCATAGTTAAATCAATATTATTAGTGAAATATTTACTTTTGAATAATCCCTATCTCCTCCGTCATTAAAGCTATGCTTAGTAAATCACGAACTATCTTTCTAAGCTCTGAGAATAGCTCATTAGTCTGTGGCACGCGTTCAAGACGTAGTCTATAACCATCAAAATCGTTATATACGACTTTTGAATGGTTTTTCGGACTTCTTAATATGTGACAATAAACCACCGCCTCCGAACAAATCAACAAGTGTAGTTTCGTCAGGGAATTGTTCTAATACTTTCTTAAACAGCAATACGGAGGTTTCTTAATAGTTCCCTGTTAATTTTTACAATCTCAATTATCTTCATATCTCAATAAATTTTCGTAATTTCGCAAAGCCAATCACTTTTAAACAATAAAAACGCCATAAGAGCGAGCGAGATATTTTGCCCCTGGTTGCGCTTCAGGTGATGCACGTTGCCAATGATTGGTATTGCTATTAACAGGCTGGGGGCTTTCCACCCTCATTTTGAACAACATATCACTACATACTCTAAATATCACATCACGCAAAAACCGTTTGTGCAACTGCTTGTAGAGCAGACTTATTAAAATGGATTTGCCCCAAGCTCACTTTCTCCGTGTCAGATGTAGTTATTAAGAGGCTTTATTCATGTAAACAAACCCATTTTCACTATCAACCTCAGTGTTGTACATAATGCCGAAAAATACCCAACCATTATGAGATCTGCTGTTAATGAGTTCTCATTAACCTTCCAACATTCTAAGAAGCACTTTGCTATGAAATTACCATTTTTCAAGTTCTCCGCTCCCATAAGGGTGATAACCATATCCATTGATGTAAGGTGAGGCGTAATTCAACAGCACGACCTTAATATTTGATTTGCCAGTGAACCTGCAAACCATCTCTTGATTTGTTCCTTAATCTGTTAAGCAAAAGCTAACACTGTTTGCATAAGGAGGAACTGAAGCGCACTCAATGTTGGCAATAGAAGAAGTGCAACCACCATTTGCGCCTAACAAAACATAGATAACATCAACTCCCTTGTGCGTAGCATCATCATATACTTTTATCCTGCTCTAAAACAAAGTCATTAAAGCTCAATTTACCGCCTACGAAGAATGGGGGAAGATACACTATAAAACTATTTGCGTTCCATCCTCCATACCCCCGTGTCTCCCCCAGCAATATCTCTGTGTTCCAACTAATCGTACATTTGTAAGTCCTACCCGTGAGGTGTCCATCTGTCGTTTGCAACAATCTGCCATACCCCTGTTGCAGTGGTGACGATTCCTCTGAACTCTTTGGAACGGTTCAATAGTCCCCTGTGTTTCGCTATCACCAATTAAGAGGATATTTTTACACTTGAGGATTAGCTTTGTTCTTTTACAATTACCTTGAATGTGTTCGTTGTAGGACAAACAAACTATCTAATGATATTTTGGCACGCATTATGTATTCTCCCGCTGTAGCTGGTGAATCAGTATCTTTCAAGATTTTTCCTTGCTTACGAAATGCCATATTTTGTCGTGTCAATCGAACATGTCCGTTGAACGAATTATACTGTCTCAGAAGTCACTGATACTTGAGTTGCATATCACCAATATAGAATGTAACTCTGCAAATATCTGTCAGTAATCTTCTTTTGAAGAGGATTTCAAACTTTCTATCTCGTCTTTAATTTGTGTTCTCCTCTACAACGTCAATTAATCCTTCGTAGTGAACAACTAACTCGTGGATAATCATTGTCATTATAATTGAAGTCTTCCACCCTGTGCTTCAGAGCCTTCCCCATACGAGGTAGTTAAGTATAACTCGTTGCATTATCAGGGATTACAATGGCTTTGCAATCTGTGTTGAAACTGACGAAAGCTGATGGCGTTATTATTATCACAAAGCTATCCCAAGCTTCAGAAACAACTCCGTATGTATTAAGATACAAAGTTTTCCCTTGATACTTACTTACGTCTAATACGCCACAAGCATATTTTATCAGCGATCGAAATTGTACTACCATTATTCTCTTCAGAGTTTTGTTACGTTTGTTTGTATTTGTACCTCCGATTAGATAGGTCGATAATCCTAAGAAACTTTTGTGTGAGTCGAGGTCGTTATAGACTCCTTTCCAAACAGGAGTAATAGGAGTGTTGTCTCTTGCGTCTATAGAGAGTATCGCCTTTCGAGCAATCAATTAATTCGGTGAAGTATTCACTTGAAAGCTGTTTTCCAACCCACAACAGATCCATTTTTATACATCGCATCAAAGATATGCAATATTCCTTGCTGCTGACTCTACAAGCATCGCTATTATATGTGAAATGTCATACTTTTCGGACACCCCATTCTGAGCTTCCTTCAACTCACCGCTTTGAGATATGTATTTGTTCTCTAATCCAAAGAAGATGGCGAGTTAAACGAAACTTTTCGTGCGATCTCATTAATAGCTGATTTATCATCAGTTGCCTTTTACAAGCTCCGTCACCGCCTTTTGCGACATTACTTTTCTAGCGCTATCTCCCCCTCCTGCGCAATAGGTAGGCTACTAACCATATCCCTCAATAGCCTTCTTGGCTTCGCTCGCTGTTCTTTGCATCGTCAATAGCTTGCTGCAAAGCACCATTGGTATCTTCTGGCACTAGTGTACCGCCAGACTCGCACCTGTTGCCACCCATGCGCCTACCGTCTCCCTCACATAGATAGGGCTTGTAATGACTTTCCAACAATTGCCCACCAACCATCGTGCGGACGTGGGAATGCTTCACGCAGCTTCTCTACGGTAGTAAAGATTCCTTTGTTAGGACCTTTGATATTCTTTGCGTCAAGCCAGCCGTCTACAACAAAAAGTACCTTTTAACTCGCCCACCACCTGTATAGTGAGGTTTCCTCCTATGGCCGTATTACGACCTACCGATACGTCACCGTCTAATTGTGCTGTCTTTACAGAACTCATATTAATGCTGGTAAATCTGACAATGCTTTTGCCTCAAATCAGCATTGCCATAAGTTGTTAATACTAATGATGCTATGGTGTAAACTACAGCTTGGTAGCAGCGTTCGCAAATCTCGATACCATCATCTTCATCTATTACTGGATAAGGAAGATAGACAGCCCTACTAACCATAGCGTTCTCACTCTTGCAAGAGTAAAATTCCAAAGCTCTACCCTCTGGACGAATAGCGATTGCACATACAGGTTTCTGAGGTGTGCCACGTATGCCTAAAGCGGCTACTTTGCTTTTTGTATTCTGCATCGTCTTCGCTGATAGCATGGTATACAGCACGCTCCCAGTCATCCATTTTGGAATACAATAAGACGCATGAAGTCTCAGAAGCAGACACCAACCGCTTTCAAGTTCTTTCCAGTAGATGGCGTCTCCAAAGTTGTTACCTCCATCAAGTAGGTATACAGGTGCCGTGCTATGTATTCTTTTTACAGCGTCTGTAACCTTTGATTTGATGATATCGTTTAAGGAAAGAGTGTCCACATCATCAAAGCCTATCAGTGTGTCACTGGACATATTTTTGATCTATTGCTATGAGACATCTTTTGTTATTTCATCAAGACGATATACTTTCATTGTATAGAGCTGTTACTTATCCAAACCCCTCGAATTCAATGTTATTAGCCTTTGCAACTTCGAGGATAGTCTTAAGGCTACGAAGTGATGTACGACTAATACCCAATGTGTCTGCAAGGTAGTTCTTAGCTTCCCCAAGTCATTCGCTGTAAATTTTCTGAATATTGCCGTCCTCACTTCCTATGGAGGTATGCTCTTCACCATCAGTGCCTGTTTCGATGTATTCTTAGGTTTCTCAATATGATCAAGCAAGAATAAATCCGAACAGATAGTGTCGTTCGATAGCATTCTGTAATTCTACACTATCAGTTGAAAAGACGTGCCACCATTTGATAGTGCAATAAAGGATAGATGCATACTTTCCACCATCAAGAGTAACGTTAATTGGTGATATGCGAATCTGATATATAATGCTTGTCATGTCTTTAAATAAAAAGGATGGGATGGATGAGAATCCCACCCCTTAGTGTTATTAATTATTTGCATGTTAGGCGTGTGCAAGTTTCCATACGTGCATGTAAAGCGTTTAGCATAGCGCAAGTATAGACAACTGACCTCCTGATAACTACAGCGTCGGTGTTACGAATACCTGCGTTTTTTAAGTCAAAATATTACGAGCCCAAGATACGTGTGTTTTTCTTAGACAAATATTCTGGACTCAAGAGCGAAGCCACAATCACTCATACCATCACATCAAACAACTCATGATGAACTGTAGGGTACCTCTCCAAAGTCTGTATCCCAGGACTTAAATTTCAAGTTCCAAACTTCAATCGGTATCCTTCAGACGGAACTTGTCACTCTTAATCTAGAGAATGCAGAAAGCATGTCTGAACCACAGAGGAGAATCTACGTTTGTTTTCCAATACCAGTACCAACAAACAAATCCTTGGTGATATCGACAAGGTCTTCATCTGAAATAACAGCACAATTCCTTTGCTGCATCCCACTTTCCAACCTCGATATCCTTTCCTGCCATCCACCAGATACCACCAGTGAACCAAGTATTCATACCCTCCTTAGCGATATGCTTGATAACATTCTTAACACCAAATAGGTAAGAGTTCTCCATTGCAAGGCGCATGTCGTAGATACCATCCTCTTCCAAATCAGAGAAGTTCCAGTTCACTTCCTTTGACGCAATCTTCTCAAAGGTTGACTGTTCTACTTGAATCATGAAGTTCTGACAGTACTGAGTCTCTGGCATTGGAATATTATTGAAACGTCCAGTCTGAACATCCAACTCTCCACAAGCCTTACCCATTCTTACAAGCGTAGCACCACTCTTGATTTCTGGGACAAAGATTGGCTGCTTAGAGGTATTATCCATAGAGCCATTTACAGCATACACTGTAGGTACGTTTGTAGAAGCATCCTTACCACATACACACAGCACTAGGTCAGGAATATTACTACCTGTATATGCCTTACCAGTACTAGGGTCTGTTGCACCCTTAACACCAACTACACGAATAGTATCGTCAAGTGTAAACATATTGGTGTCGCCTGCTGGTGAAGCGTGATGCTGGCACCAGCGGTCATAGCCTCAACTCTTCGTAGTTGTGACACTTAATTTCACGTGTTCCAACAGAACAATACTTCACCACAAATGAGTCACAAGAACTTGATTTTGCAAAGCGGCTAATCTGGTCTCACTGGCGTAGCCATAGGGCGAATCTTAATGATACGCTGGTCTCACGTCGCTCATGTAGAAGTTTTCGTCACCATCTGTACGTCCCTGCGTTTCTGTCGCAATACCATCAGTGCCACCAGTGCCCTCTGCTCCTGCATTTGTTTTTCCTGCATCTGAGGTGCGGAGCGTTAGCCATCAGCACGCTGTTTTGATGCTCCATCACAATAGCCAACAATGCTAGCATACGCACAGAGAAAACTCGAACTTTTTCTTAATTTTTCTCATTCTTCTTTGTTTTGAATTATTAATAGTAAAAATTTGTGTATATTTGTGGCTGTACGTTTTTCGCCGCCTCGCTCCCAAATAGACTGAGCTCCGTCGTAGCGACTGGAGTAGCACCAAGGTCTGGCATTTGTCGTTTAGAGCCGCTACCTCCGTTCTTGCCACTAAGGTTAGCAGTGCCATCATTGCGGGTCTTTTTACGAAGTTCTCATCAATCTTTGCATTACGTCCTCGAACTTCGCCTTCATGTGCAGCTTCCTCAACGTTAGCATCGTGATTGATAGCTTTAGAAGCCATTTCAATACTCTCACGTGAGAACTTACCAAGAATCCCATCTTTTCCATGATGTTAACAAGGAATTCCATTATCCATCGACCTGCTCATCACTCCACCCCTTTCATCTTGAATCGCCCATTAGTAGAAAGCGTTTCTGCAATATTCTTTTGATACTGTTCGTCAAAAATCTTTCTCTGGCAACACGTTCTGCATACTCTTGACTGCTTTTGCAAGTTCTTCCCTGCTTATCAGGGTCTTTGCAGTTCTTCTACAAAATCGTCCCCGAACATACGTACCAATTCTATGGCAGGGTTTGCCACTTACGCCAATTGGTGAGGAAAGAAGCACTGCGAGGGTCACTTGTACAAAAGGTCTGAGAAAGCCTTTTTCACGCTCCTTATAGCCATTAATTTCCTTTTTCGTATCCATCGATAGTCGTCCCTGATTTGACCATATAAAGCTTCTTCATCGTCAAAGTTATGATCAGGATACTTCACCTCATCCTTTCTCTAAACTTATCACGATTACTCTTAACTGTTGGATTTTCAGCCATAATCTTATATCTCTAAATTTATGATGGTTGTTTTAATGCAAAAATAAGATACAATTATTATATAAATCGTTTAAGTTTTTACGTTCTTTTTGTAACTTTGGAACATAGATAAAAACCGTTATGAAAACATCGAGGTTCCACCATGGAGTATGCAGAAGAGCGTATGAACGATATAATGAAGCTATATAATGAGCACATATCGTCATGCGAATATATCAGTATTCCACATTTGCGAACAGATATCCAATATGCCTTCTCGGAGATTTTGGGTATCAGAAATTTGGGCAAGCAAAATAGTAATGGCTATAATAAAAGGTAAACACCCTTATTATAAGATGCGTCCATTAAGACGTGAGATGTTTTCATGAAATACACAAACGTGTTGTTGAACTTAAGACAAAGAATCCTCATTGGTCGATTATGAGTGTTGCAGAGATAGTTGAGCACAGCCTGCTCCTAAATTCTATTTTAAGTGCTGGCAGTATTAGAATTATGATATGCAAAGAGAGAAAGAAAAGATACGAAGAAAGAAAGAAAAGGTTACGTCATTGCTTTTAGCAGTAACAGTAATAGCTCTATCCTTATTAAAGCTTTCTGACTTGTACAAAGTTGGCATCTACGCAGGAGGTTCGTGGGTAGGAAGATGTCTCTACCCTTTCTTTCATTCGGGTATCATACATGCTACCCTTAACGCTTGGTGTCTTATCAGTTTAGTTTTTATCTACAATATCAGATTACGGGTTGGCTAATACTTGCATATTGTTGCTGTAACATTCCCAATAGAAACACTTTCTCAAGTCTTACCTATTTCTGCGTTACCAACTGTGGGACTATCTGGGATTGTGTTTTTTCCCTTCGGTTCTATTTCGTTAGAAGTACGTAGGAAATTGTATTATCAAGCATGGATGGTGTTCTATCTTATTATCGGCTTTGTATTCCCATACACAAATGGATGGCTCCATCTATATTGTTATTTATGTGGCATATTATCATCTCTTCTTAACTATCCGATTGTAATATGCAGAAAGAAAGTAATCAATATATTAAAAGAGAATGACAAACGTAATGCTGACGTTTACCAAAGAGTTTGACCCTATCATTGGTATAGGGTCTCATTGGAGAACGTGTTGGTGCACGTATAGATGGTTTCCATTAGAGATACAGTATATTCCTCGTTGAAATGCTTAGTATTCCATTGGTAAAACTGCTAATAAGCTGTGGAAGTATAATAAAATTCCTAACAGAAGAATTAGAAGTAGAATATTCTGAGGAAGATCGTCTTAAAGTTATAGAGCAATTTGTACGATTAAGGTGCCGCTATGACTTTGCTTTTTGGGCAGCATTGTATGTTTACATCAAAAACAAAGGTGGTGGAGACGATGTGTTATTTTCGACTCACACGACCTCAAAGGAAGTTTGTAGAGCGACTTGAAAAGTTGGCAAAGCCAATGTTTCTACGAATGGTTCTACTAAAGGCACGACAATGGGGAGGTTCTACAACTTCTCAGCATATATGGCATGGCTTCAGCTCATTCACAAGGTAGGTCTTAACTCGCTAATCATCGCTCACCAAGGTGCTGGTTCTGATGAGATCAAGGATATGTTTGACCGTATGATTAAAGCTTATCCTATAACTATGCTTTATAAACTGGGTGAAACCTACAATGAAAATGAATCTAAGTTAGTAGGTGTAGGACACTCTGGTTCTATTCATCGTGACCACAACGTAACTGTAAAATAAAAATTGGAACAGCGGAGCGTCCTGACTCTTGCCGTGGTGGAGATTACAACCTTGTACATCTTTCCGAGGTAGGACTATGGAAGACTACGGATGGTAAGAAGCCTGAGGATATTGTGCGCTCAGCTTGCTCTGGAATCTTACTGAAGCCGTATACAATGATTGTATATGAGAGTACAGCTAATGGTACAGGAAACTTCTTTCAGCGAGAATATGATGCGGCAAAACGTGGTACTTCACAGTTTGAAGCAATGTTCGTCTCTTGGTTTGATATTGAGCAGTATTCTTTGTCTTTTGAAAACAATGAGGCAAAAGCTGATTTTGCTATATGGTTGTGGAAAAATCGTAATAATAGTAGTGCATCATCAACACGTGCTGAAAGTGGAAAGTACCTGTGGTGGTTGTGGGAACAGGGTGCAACATTAGAAGCAATCAACTGGTATGTACAAGAACGTGCTAAGTATAACGAACATGCTCCAATGGCATCAGAATATCCATCTGATGACGTTGAGGCTTTTGTACATTCGGGTGAACGTGTTTTCGATAAGTATAAAGTTGATGAGTTCAGAGCATCATGCAAACCGCCTAAGTGTATTGGAGATGTTTATGCAGATGGTGACTCTGGTAAGGACACACTTAAAAATCTTCGCTTTGCAGAAGACACGCAAGGGTTACTATGGATTTGGATTTGCCAGAGATTGATGACAAAGAGATTGTTACAAATAGATATCTTACAATAGTTGATATTGGTGGGCGTTCGAAAAAAGCTGACTGGTCTGTTATATTAGTAATTGACCGTCTATTTATGTTAGATGGAGGTAGACCTGAAGTTGTCGCGCAATGGTACGGACACATCGATATGGATATACTTGCATGGAAAGCTGCACAAATAGCTGCTTTCTATGATAACTCATTACTTGTTATCGAGAGTAATCACTTGAGACGCATGACAAGGAAAGATAAGTGGACGGAGATTTGTCACACTTTATTCTTAATCAGATTAAAGATGTCTCATCCAAATCTATATGCACGTAAACAGACAGAAGACGAGATTAGGGAAGGTCTGCCTCGTGAGTATGGTTTTCCACACCAACTGTTGCAACTAAGCCAATGATTATATCAACTTTAATTAAGGTTGTACGTGAACATTTGTACACAGAACGTGATGAGCGCTGTTTAGATGAATATATGGTTTATGAGAAAACAGAATGGAGCCTTTGGAGCTATTATAGGAAAGCATGATGATTTGTTAATGACACGTGCTATTGGGCTTCACATTTGCTTCTTTGAAATGCCCATACCAACTATTGTGCTAGCGATGTCAAGATGCAGTCCCCAAAAAGAAGAAAGCAGTATCAGCTGCAACAATATAAGTTTTAATTGAATATATAATAAGATGATGAATGTTTTAAAAAGCTGAAAGCTTACCTACGCTATCGTGAAGCGGTAAGAAAGGCAAATGAGGTGACATGAGAAAACGTAGAACGTTATTATGTTATGCCAGCTTCGGATACAAAGAGAGCACCTCCTTGTCATGGATAGATTTAACTTCCGTCGGCTAAAAACACAAAGGCTATATCACCAATAAGGCTTTTGTTGCTGACCTTGAAAGAGAGTGCTTTATATGCAACCCCATATAGAGATGGACAGCAGAGATGCCAGCCTCTGTTATTGAATTGAAGAAACAACAGTATTACTCTTGGTGCAATAGGAGATACAACGTAAGACAAAAACAAAGTCTTGAAGGCATTGCAACTCTTGCCAATGACCCTTAGCGGTAGAGAATGTTCAAAAGAAAGTAAACAAGAAAAGTAAACAAAAGAGGGTGTGTCAAAATGCAAATTAATAACTTGACAACTTTCAATCTATAAGTAGTGATCTTCTAAAAAGGCAAAGAGACCATTTCTTTACTCAAAATCGAGTATAGAAATGGTCATTTTTATTGGATTGTTTCAAACTGTAAGATTATCAAAATGATATTTGCATTTTGACACACCCTCTTTTGTTATGAAGCTTGTAACGCTTGACGTAGCTGGCCTACAGCTTGCATATTAGCTCCTTGTTGCGCTTTTTGTATAATCTGCTGTGAAACACCTTGAGGTAACTGTCCTTGCTGTATCTGTTCTTTTGAGATTGTAGGCTTTGCAGTAGTTCATCTGCAAATGGGAAGTCTCCATGTTCAAGCAGTTGTTCTAGCTGATAGCTCTGAGCTTGCCATAGTTGCATAAGAACATCATTGTAAGTTGACGATATGCTGGTGTTGTTGTACTTTCGGTGATAGACAAGCCAAACTCAACATCTCTAATTTTCTTTTGGGTCAGTATTCACCTTTGTCTCACTTTTTCACTGCAATATTAAACACACGTTTCCATCCTTAGATTGCTGTATATTCTTGCATCCTTATAAGCTCCAGTACTCATAACAAAATAGGAAAAACACTCTAACATATCACAATGACATTGTAGAGTTCTGAACTTGTGATTATACATAGATGCACTTTGCCCTGAGGAAGCCAGGCTTGACTGCAAAAGCCCATTAACACACCTGGATATGTCCTCAAAAAGAACTTTAGCTGTAAATTGAGTAATTCAGTAATGCCAATATTAGTAGAGTTATTCGCGCTGGATGTGGCATTTGTCACGTCTTAGATGGTTTAAACGCACACCTCGTTAAACTCCGCCCAACTTTTCCGCACTATCTTCCACTTCTATGCCATCGGGTAAACGGTCTTCTGGCATCAACAAAACGCCCCTATAGCACTGCACGTCGCATTATCCAATCATATAGCGTAATGGAGTCGGTTAGTATACCTCTGCTGGTCTATTACATCACTAACAAAACGAATGAATCTCTCACCATCTATAAATGGATATAAGCTTTGAAGATGCAGGGTGACTTCCATGTTCAAAAAGGAGTCTCCTCCTTCCAGCCAAGGGATCATGCATACTTCAAAGTGAAAGATATTAGAAAGTGCAATAATCATCCATGAACCAAGTAGCTTTGATATGTGGAACTTCTTCTGCTGGCATTCCCAGAGCTCTGCCATTTGCATACGCCTGCTCATTTTAGCGAAACGACATCCTTGTAATAATCTGTCATCTATTTTTGTAAATATCGCCATTAAGATAGTCGTGGCAACGATAGCGCGGCTTCTGTTCCTTGCGCCAAACTTCTATAACACGACATCTTCCAGGCTCACTGGTGAAGAGGAAATCAAAATTGTCAAGTCTACTATAGCCAAACTTCTCTGCGTAGCTATATATATTCTTTATTATCTACCCATTTATAAATCTCCTTTTAGTTTACGATAATCTTCTGAGTCTCTGCAAATTGTTCACAGAGTTGTCCAAAGCTACATATCGTGCACCCTCCCAACAAATCAACATCCCAACCGCGAAAAATCACGCATATTGTTATCGATAAAGAAGTTATTGGGTTGAACATAATCCGTCCAGCAATCTTCCTTACCGTTACGCCATCCATAACTTTTGCGATGTACAATAAAACCTGATATCAAAAACTCTTCCATTGTACGTGCATATACCTCGCTCATTCTGTTAAGCTGCATATTACATTGCAGAATGGTAGACATTGTTTCTCCAAGTTTTTGTTCATCTCTATCTCGTGCTACACATGTAGGCTCTTTCGATTGTGAACGATATACACCAAGTACATTACGAACCGGCCTTCGATAAGATTGTTCTTTAGCGGAACGTTACCTTGCTGCTTGATATACTCTTCCTCTGTCATCGTTTTGCCATCTACGCAAATCTTATCGTCCCATTGGTCTCCGTAGGTGTATCTCTTGTTTCTCTGTCTATCTTTTCGGAACTGATCCATTTTCGTCTCACAGTGTTGAGCGCTTCCATCAGCACGTCAAAAAGCTCCTACGCCTCTCAAAAATTGTTTGCACGAAAAGCAACCGTATCCATTTCCTCATATTTGGAGTAATACGGCTCATCGGTATAAGCTTCTCCCTTTTATTTGTAACAGTATGCATATTGATATCCATTTAATAGTGTAGGCAAAGATAAACAATGCCTCCACACTATCATAAGTTTAACTATTTACGTGTCTTATTCATTTCTTCAATCATCTCTTTTTTAAGTTCTGTAAGCTCTTTCTCAATTGAGAGATGTTCTGCTCCATCATTAGCTTCTTTCAACTCTTTATATAGGGCATCAATATCCTTACTATAGTCTTCAAAAATCTCATAACGAGCAAACTCTGGAGAGTTATATAGAAAATCTATCTTATCAGCATAATCAAAGAGACCTCTGTCAGTATCATTCTCATAATGCTTCATTCTTGCCTTCAAGACATCATGCTCTTCTTTAACACGCATATACTCATTGTTGATAGCACGTGCCTCTGTACGCTCATCTCCATTCTTTAAGATTCGATTGAGAAGTAAGAAATTGCGTGGGTCGTACTCTCTATCCCCAGCTATAGTCTCTGCACTCTTAGAAAGTTTATTCATAGTGCCAGAAACACCACCAAAATATCCATTGAGGAGATATTCTATCTGCGCTGGATTGATATCAACAGAACCCTTAGTGTAAGCGTCTCCGCCTGTAGACTCGTTAAGCGTCTTGGCTATTCCGACAAGATATTTGTTAGCGCTCTTGTATGCTTTTGTCCATTCTGGCATGTACTTATTATAAGGAGTGTCTTTATAGATAGGCATACCTGTCCAACTCTTATTGCTATAGACTTCCAAATATGGCTTAACAGCACTTGGCACAAAATGCCTTAACACCGCCTCCACCTTCTAAGAAGTCAATAGGAAGAACCTGAGTTGTTTGTCCAGCTATTGCCTACCTAACTCTGACCCTGTGAAATGTTCCTTTTCCACTCATACCACCATAATTTGTTCTCCCATACCATAGATTGCACGATACTCTATAGGTAATGGAATAGATACCCATTGGTCTCCTATCTTAAACAAGATATTGCTACGCCTTACATATTCAGGCAAGTTCCAATAACTATTTGCATCTGCGTCATCGTCTCCATCTCCCATTCCTATGCCTGCAATTACAGCGCCAAGTAAGAACATTATAGCCGAAGCGGTAAAAAGCCTTGAGCAGGATGTTTCTTAAACTGTCTACCAAAGTTTGTTGTACCTTGTATTGCAGCATTCCAGAAGACAAATCCATCAGGCCCTATACCCGAAACAAAAGCACTTGCAGTACCGATTTTAGTCTGTCCAACTGCGTTCATAAACTTCGCACCACTACCTTTCTTATTGAAGTTTACAGATATTTCTTTTGCATCGTAGATAGAACGTTCTACAGTTCTACCCATCTCACGTGATGTAAGGTAAGCTGCAAAGCGTGCGCAGTTCTCAACAGCACGATTATACTCATCAAGTTTTTCTCCAAGTAAATTAAAAGCCTTTGTAATACTTAGCTTACCATTAGCACGCTTCAACTCTCTACGAATATCATTCTTATGCTGCTTCACCTTCTCACATTTTGCATAGCCTGTTTTGCCACCATTCATCATAAACTGATAGAACATATGTTCCAGTTTATTATTCATGTCAAGCGTTCTTTTCTATGCTTTTGGCAAGGACTTTTATTTGTGCAGGGTTGCAACGTGCAATGTTTCTATGGAACGTAATGCGTAATTCGGACTCTCCTTACCCATACTATTGAGTTAGAGAAAAGCATATCTCGAATAAAGTTTGAAACAACAAAGTCTGGATTTCTTGTAGTATAGAACGCACTTAGTTGTCTATTAACCATCTCTCCAGCTTTGAGAATTGCACCAATAGCACCAGATGTATCATTGTCTGGGTTAGTCTGCCCATTGAGAGCTTGAGCAGCTCGTGATTACCATTAAGAGTTAAGATATAGTCTCTCCCTCCACGTTTAACAAGAACTTGATGCTGACGCAAGTCACGTGACTATCGACAACCCTATAAGGAATATTTGCAGTTTCTTTTCCATGCTTATACTTGTCTGGAGCCCCGCTCAGCGCTGCTTTTCATTTTATCTTCAAACTCTTTCAACTTGTTCAATATCCTCTGGTGAGTCGTTTTCCTCAAAGTTGTCAGGGAATACTGGCTTCCATTCGTCTGCCACATCATCACAGTTTTAACCATATGTCGTTAATGCTAACGAGGTCGCTTTGGATGATTGAGTACAAAGTTAAAAGAAGGCTGTTTTACAAGTTTGTTTCTATTTCCCTGCGTTATAGCACTCTCAGCCATACTTTTGCATGTTTGCAAAAGGGTCATCAGCTTTAGAAGAACGTCCCTTGGCAACTTTTTATAGGTGCATTAAAAGCGCTTCTCTGATGCAAAAAGATATGCGTATGCTTCCTCGTCTGTTGTCTCATCAAAGCCACGACAGTGGACATAGTATGTTGTACATATCGCCTCGCTTCTCACAAGTGTCCTATCCATCATTCCACACTCGTAACTTTTTAGATAAAGATTTGACTTAGCATTTACGGCATTTAACCTTTGTCCTCACAGATTGGTAGTATCCTGAGCATTCTCGTACTCTGATCACCACTCGTTTCCGCATCTACTTCTGCCTCTGTTACACATCTTTCACCTGTATTAATGCAGTAAGTCCCGCATAGATCGTCGATATTCTGCAAGACCTGCACGTGCGCTGTTTGAGCATCGCTTAACTCTTTCGTTATGATTATCTCTCTATCGCACGCTTACGCATGACAGCATTACGTTCCTGCCGTGCTTTGCCATCATGTAATCCACAAGTTCAGCACGTTCTTGCGCACTTTTGCCAAATCTTAGAAACTTCTGCAAGCATTGGCTTGACACAGATGGCAGTGCAAATGCGTCCGCCTCTGCTTTTATCTTTTCACCTCGATGACCAATCTGTTTTCGCCTAAGTAGGCGTTTTCATATCCATCAATGTCTTCTAATGTTAACATTTCTTTCCCTCAGGCCTTAGTAATAGCATCTCATTGCCTCTTTGAGACCAAGCACATGCTATCTTGCAAGGCTTCTTGTGTCTGGAAAATGGCTCTATTAACATCGCTGTCTCGTACTTCTCTCCTCGCATTAACTCGCTCTTTCTCTTTTGAATCATCTTCTCTATATAGAATCCCTCGCTCAGCTACATTAGAAAGAATTAGTGTCCTGCTGACTGCGATAGTTTCCAACCTTTAATTCGACTTTTGCTTGCTATGCGTCTTCAGCTCTCACTCTAATAAGCGCTGCGTGACATCTACCTGGGTCTCTCTTCATGTTTTCATAGCTGCGCCGCAGCAAATAACGAAGTTCGTTGTCACTTACCTCTGTAGCCGACCAGCCCTCAAAACCGATACTATACAACATCTTTAGGAATAAACTTTTATCTTGTCCATATTGTACTAATGTCAGACTCTCTCCGAAGTCTGTTCTGTTCTGCCAGTCACTGCAAAGATGCTCTTCTCGTTGCTGTACGGAAATCCCAGGTGTGTTGCCGCTTGACCTGTATATTACGTTGCCCTGTCTCTGGAGAGACATTCTGATAAAGCATCATCAAGGAACGTCTCGAAGTGTTCAATCAAACAATTTCCTTAGTCCATAATGCGCTACAGCTTCATGCTGGCAGAGTCTTCTCTCACATCTTCTACACTTGCATGATTAGGGATAACACTGGTAATTTTCCCACTACTCTTAGAATAGAACCCCTTTGCCTTAGCTTTCTTACCCTGCAAACCGTTACTATCTGTAACGACTTCAATATTATTAAGGTGTAACCTGTCAGCAAGTTCGCTTATACGACTTATCATGCGCTGACGTTTCCTTTCACGCAAAAAGCCTTCTGATCTTCCTCGGTACGGTTGTTCTTACGACATCTTGTGCAACTGGATCATTAATAAAGCTTAGCTCGTTGTCAGAGAATGAACCTTGCCCAGAACGCATAAGAGTTTCCTCGTCTTCTGGAATTTCTGAAAGTGAAGAGACCGCTTCAACGTGTTTATCCATCTCGGCATACTTCTTCTCCTTTTCTTCCATTTCTTCTTCATCGCTTCTGTGTGCTTCACGCCCTGCCTTAGCTTCTTCAAGTTCCTCTCGAATTCGAAAGTTTTACGCTTCTTCTCTGAAAGGATATGTCTCTAAGTCTGAGCGGTGGTGTACAATATTTGTGTTGCTCGCTCCTATACTCCTCGCGAAATCATTACCAGTAATGATGTATCAGTAATATCTCAGGTGCGTACGCATCAGCGCCCCTTTGCAGAACATCTTTGAGTCCAAGTTCGCTTTTGAGAATAGGTCATTGTACGAACAGACTTAGCAAAGAGATTAATACCCTGAAGAAGACATTTCTAGAAACCTCGTCATGAATAGCAAGGTAAGTCCATCAATCATCAACGTTAATGGTGCCACAAGTAGCATTGGTTCCATTCTTAACACTCGCTTTCTTCTTTAACCTTCTTGATAACTGGTCTTCTGAAGTTAGTCCTTCACGTATCCTGCCACGCTATCAGCCTTATGTTTACCAACAATGATAGCTGTAAGTTTGGGTCACATCAGGGTAGGTATTAGTCACAAGTGAAAGGTTCTTCTCGTTCTCTCTTCACTTTTGAAGCCGAGCATTTTTGATAAGCCCATTAAGACGTGGCTCAGCATTGTGAATATAGGTTTGGTCTGCTGCTTCCCACTGACGCGTTTACGACTTTCATGCCCACGGACTCTTTCTGCCCTGATTCTTTAACATGGCGTACTCGCTTCCTGAAAGCTGCGCAACAGTATCTCCGAAAGTCGTCTTCCTCTTCTGAGAATACGATTCATACCGTTTTGTTTTGCCATAAGCTGTTTACCTTTCATAATGCCAATCGTCGTCAGCAATCTTTAGTTTTTAGTCTTTGGTAAGCAGTAACGTCAAGACTGTCTTCTGCCCAAAACTAGCTAGCACGGTCTGCGCTTATTCATATCCTTATGAATATTTCCTTTGTCGTAACATACGTCCATTGCGCTGTGTATGAATCCATAGGTCTATTAGGCGCATCGATATGTAAGCGTATGTAGCGCGTCTTTGTACATTCACACCTGTTTCCAAGCGTAAATGTACTACCCATACATCACATCGTACCTCTCACACGATTGACCTTATCGAAGATTCTAATTTCTTCTTAACAGTCATTCCCGACTTCATAACAACAATCTGTTTCTCTGGAACGCCCGCCTCTATAAGTTTCGGCCTAATATCTTCGTAAAGATTAAAGTTTCTACTGTCTTATTCTGATAATTATCTGCAAACGTGTTGCTACGGTACCATTAAGAAGCTGTTTCTCTTTTGAGGGAGCGTAAAGCCCGACGCACAGCCTCATTGGTCGCCTGTAGAATCGCCTTCTGCCGTTTCGTCAACTCATTCAGTGCATCCACAGCAGCAGCTTTAGCTATACCATCTACATGGTAAGCGTGAATACGAGAATTCTCTCTCTCCTTACCACTCATCTGTCGTATGCTTCCAAGCTCTGCCTGTAACGTACTTCATACTGCCACGCAGTGCTGTGTTTTGAGGTAGATAAAGGTCTTGAGCTGTCCCTTCCCATCTCAGGAATTTTATCTTCTAACCCCACAGCGTCTTTTGTTCGAACCGTGTCAGATATACATTTGACCAAATACGCACTAACTTAAATCAATATAGCCTGCAAAACGATTATTCTCCTGACGCCACTGGTTGTAAACTCAAGCATCTGCTGAATATTACCAAAAGTTTCGCCAAGTCGTCAAAGTAGTAGATACCATACTTTCATAGTTTCAGGAGGTATGAGATAACGTATGAACGTCCAAATTTCAAGGTTGTATTACTAATAGGAGTACCAGTCGCAAAGATGATGTTGATGTCCATGACTCTTTGATAACAGATGGCTTGTTTTTAAGAAACACCCTGTGATTCTTAGAATAAGAAGGGCTAACATCCTTGACACCACGCTGCATAGTTGTAGCAAACCAAGATATTTATACTGTGTGCTTCATCGATAAGCAGAGGCTACCCTCATGTCATCGAAATTTGCTTCATCCGTTCTACGCTCAAGATCTCACGAGCTCAATCGTAATATTCTGTTTTGTAACTGCACGTTTCTTCTTCCTTTGTTGCTTGCTTCTGAAAGTGTATTGTCAATTTGCTAATTCTTTCTTCAGCTGCTTCAACTTCTTTCTGTTGATTTATAATTAAATTACGACCAGACTTATTCATCTTTCTATCTTTGCCAAGACAGTCAATTTCTATTTTATCCTGTATAACGTCATCTGATCGCCTGCCATTTGGGGACAAATCTGTGTTGCTGATTGAGGAACAACAATATCCCAATCGTTGTAACGCATTCGCATAGAAGTTCTTTTCTTCCTTCTGCATTGCGGTCACCATCCCTCGTTGCAAGAATTTTCGCATTTGATAGTTCTTCGCACTTGCGACAAACTGCCCTACTGTAGCATTCACCATAACCGCAGGGCTTTACGCGCTGTGTTAAGTCTACGCGCATTTCCATTAAGCGGAAATAAGCGTAAAGGTCTTTACCAGTACCCACCCTTGGCGCAAGCATTAATGGTTGCATTGTTCTCATCGCACAACCGCTTTCGCTGATGTGGGATCGCAACGTACTGTTAGCGGAGTAGTAACTCCTCCAAAACGCTCTCTGACATACTGCTTGGGATAACCGGGTACGTGTAATTATTGAAAAAGGTCATTGTAAACCTGCTCCATCTTATCAGACATTCCAGGATCACTCATTTTATTACGTACCAGTCTTTAAACTCTGTCTTATCCGTCTATATGGCTTTGAAATGTTTGTGTCGCTTCCTTTTGTCTGTATGGTTTCTGTCGTACCATTATAAAGTTTTACGTGTTGTTGAAACTGTATTAGTTCATTCCTGGATAGCTGCTTCCATAAGTTCATGTCCCATGACATGTTTACTCAACAGTCGCTGTGTACGCCAAATGAACGTGATTCTTTTCATTGTTCGTCCAATGCGGCTCTTTCATAAACCATGTTCCACCTGTTGCTGTAAACTTAACATCAACTGTCTTGTCTTTGACATACCTCATAAAGTTCTGGTAATCCATGATGAGCCTGTTAAACTCTATAAGATGCAGGTATTAATAGTACAACTTTAAGAGCTTGTGATACTTGTTATACTTCCATTCTCTCATTATTCTCCTCAGCTTGCTTCAACTTCTCTCTCATGTTGCTGCTACTCAAGATATTGGTATGACACCTCAACCTGTTTACTTACAGGATTTTCGAAACCCAATCCGCTTGCAATAATCTCACGCTTAACATCTCCTGAGTTTCCAAGCTGATTACTGATATATGGGATATCTATTTCGCTTCAACTTGTAAACGCTCACCATGATACCATCTTTACATTCTTAGGCTGTGGTTCCACAATTTTCTCAACAACACGCTTTTAAAAATGTTCATCTTTATGGAATGATTCTAGTGCCACTGTTTTATCTGCTCTTTTTCTCGTATTTTTCAGTTGAGAATGTCGTTTGATAGTCGATACCGTTAAGCAAAAATGCGATAGAAGTGTTCTTGGTTAGATGATCATATGTATTCACAAAATAGTCGTGTACGACTTATTCAACTTTATTAAGTAATGGCTGTAATCCATCGTTGCCCTCATTTTCTGTCTGATACTTTAATACATCATTAAGTGCCAGCTATCATCCGTATGCTTCCTGAAACACTCTCTCTTTTCTTAGTGTGACCTTGACCTTGTTAGCACAGATTGAGGGAACCGGTTGATCTAATTGAGCTACGCCGCAGAGTTGACCATCCGTTTACGTTACGTTTCTTTGACATCGTTAACAAGTTCTATACATTACTAATAGGCTCCGCATCTTGGTTTTGTTGACGCAGCTTCATCTTTCATATATTAGTAGACTGAACAAAGTCTGCTAATCAACTTATCTTGCGCCTTTATTAGTAGGATAAAGTCCCTTTGAAGTAGCACGATATTTATCGCCATGCTCAAAAGCGAACTCCATCTTTCCCTGCCATCATTTCCTGGGTGCTCATTGCGTTATTTGTTGTGGTCCATCGAAAGATGTCTAACTACTGGGAACTGTCATCCTTAACACGTTTTGTTTTCTCCAGTATCGAATTCCACCGAACGTTCACCTGTAACAGTGCTTTCACATCTATTGCGTTTGGCGAAACTTGACCATTAACACGTTTACGAATAACGATAATATCTGATGTAACACCAGTGCCACCAAATGTTTTATTATTCAATCGGAAAGCACCACAACATCAGCGTTGCCATCACTTTTTACCAACCAGTACGTAGTCGGTGGAACTATCAAGTGTACCATTTGAGGATATTATAAAGATACCAATACCACCTCACGCAGTTTACGTACACTTAGCAATACAGAAGTCGTGAATATTGTGGGAATCTCTTAGAAAGGTCACCCGTCTCCTGTTGTGTCGTTTACTCGAAGATCTGGTGAACAAAGGAAACATTAGTAATCGCAAGATTCACGCTTCCATTCATACTCGTGTCTGTTCAAACCTTGTATGGTTGACATCTTCGGCTCAGGATATAGTGCAGGAAAGGAGTTGCCAGATGTTCCGTCTATCTCCACAGCTTGAATACATGACTATTATCACTATATCCATTGGCATAAGACTAAGAATATTACTGATACCTGCAGAGCTTCAAGAATATTATTAAGCACCCTTAAAGTTTCATCTGTTTTGTCCCACAACGTATCTATAACGTATTGCCGGGCGTAATGGGCATCTATTCGGCACTCATCACGGCTTGTTCATAACCCTGCGCCTAGCAAAATTGGTAGCCGGAGCAGTATGAATCTTTTACCCAGTTGTATGAAGTTTGCTGTTGCCCTTGGCCTAAACCCTCTCATCCACTAAACTTACGGAGAACAGACATTTGTTCGGGAGTTGCTTTTTTCGCCACTCTCGACAAGTCTACAGTCAACTCAATAGCTTTCTTTGATATTGGCTCAATACGAGCGTCAACGGTTGTAGGCGACAGTTCACTCCTCGCCTCAGCATGATTTATTAGAAACGCTTAATCCGATAAGTCCAGAGGGTCGCGTTCCGCGCCGCTTGCTCTTTGACGTTCTGCCCTGTATTCGGCCATCTCCCTGTTGCCTGTAGACCCGTTTTCAGCATCTGTGTTCAGTTGTTTTTCGTTAACTGACCTGCCCTAGAAGATTCTCGCGAAACTTCACTGCCTCGACCTTTTGCTGATTCTTGGGTTATCTTCATTGTTCTGTAGATTTAGATTCGTTTCATCGAATAGCCACCAAACAAATCACCTGTGTAGGCTGCCTAAAGATACATTTTTTTCTTTGAGTTGTTCTTTTTTTTTGCTGGCTTTTCTTTCTCTGTACTTACTTTTTCTTCTTTGGCACTGTTTTATTTGACTTTGGCATTGCAAAAGTCATCCCAATAGCAACTCCCATACAACGGGTGCTAAACCTGTGTCAAGTATTGGTCTGTTGTTGTCAGCCTTATCGATGTCATAAAAGAGTTGTTTCTTGCCCTTGTACATCAATTATCACCAATATTGGCTGTGCAAATCAGGGACGATTCTCCGCCACCCTTCTTATTAAGCGTCTTTTGCAAGATGTTCCATTTCGAAGTCATTGTGAAGCTCGCCCATTTAGCTTAATAGCAACCTTATATGGGAGAGAGATGAAATGCCCAACTTTAATTTCTGTACCAGTTTCATATTAACAATGTCTTTCCAAAGATACCCTATATCCTCCGCAGAAGTAAACCCACCTTCGAGTCCATTAATGGTAGCTATCGTTTGCGGTTTGTCTTTATGTCGTTAATAGCTACCCCAGCTAGCACGTATCAATTTCGGGAGATATGACAAGGAATGATCTGGGAATCACGTTAACAATTATCATTCCCTTTTGGTAAGAACAATACCAGGTTCAGGACAAATCTTTGCATCATCTTGATATGTCTCGCAGAAATCGCCAACACGGGAGCAAAATTTTTGTATCTGGATACTTCTCTTTAACACATTATATTGAGCAAGCAACTACTATTGGTTGATTGTTTGTAGTAGGTCGGTGAGATTCTCCTCTTCCAAATTCTTTCAGGTTCATTTTTCTGCACCATTAGCATTTCGGGTTTCGTCCCATCTTGTAGAGAACTTGTAGTATTCTATCTTGTCCGTTCGAACCATGAAAATGCAGCCACTATACGTTTATAAGCGCCGCTATGTTTCAAAGAATAGACATCGTTCACCACCGGAACCCTTGTGTACCCTTTTCTTCATCCTCTTTCTGGATAGAACGGAGACGAGCAATTACACATCAATAATCTGACTGATGTTTCTATTTTCCTCTTTATCAACGACGATCCTCTATAACAAAAATCCACAAGCTTTAACTTCAGGGGTTCGAATAATCAGTGTACTGTTCATGACAAAGTCATACAACTCTTAGCAACAATTTTTATTACTTTCTGGAAATTACTCACAGGATTAATATTTGCTGTATAGTCTTGTCCTTGCAATAGAGTTTATTTGTTCTGTTAAATATGATTTTATATCAGAACGGCCTTACTGTGTACTGGCATTTTGGGATTCTTCCTTATTTTTGGCATTATTTTTCTTAGATTGTGTGGCGTTAAAATTGCATCAGCAAAGTACGTGCCTCTCTCTGCTGGTGTTAAACACGGAAACCACGGGAACACCACGGAAAGAAGAGTAATGTCCATTACGTTCTTTTTGCCACCCGTTTACGCCGGGTGTAAACATCCTGTTCGTGTGTTCCTTACCACGTACAACCCAGATATCAACATCTTCTTGTTGCCAGCGGTCGGGTATCAGGCATCACGCATTGTTGTCTGGCATCTTCTAAACTCATTAGTATTATTTGTTCTTGCTTATTAAACTCAACTGTTGCCTGTTAATCTCGCTCAGCGTTTCAATAGCGGAAGGCGTTAACTGTTCTCATTACCGATTGGTAGTAACGTCGAAACGACTCACCTCGTCATAGGTCATTTTCGCTTGACAACTCACATTCTGGCAAATCTTTGCACCATTGTAGAATGCTTTTGAGATATGGACGAATAGCATCTCCGAGGTCAGAACATTTCCTTTGCATATAGGCTCCAAAGGCATGCACCATTCTCTATATGATACACCGCCATTTCTGGCAACTAATAGCCACATCTCAGGGTCTAATCAAATTGCTGTTCAACTTAGAACCGCACGCTTTTTAATTTCAAAGGTTCATTAGACACAAGACGCTTGCTGCCGTGGTTTCAATAGGATAGTATTCACATCTCCCCTCTGTTTTAACAGAAGAGTGCTCAAACGGTTTATTGCGTTTACTGCTATCAATCCACTCTTGAACTCTTCCTTGCTAATCCTTAACAAGTTGCCCGCCTGCTTATCCCTCTTCATAATTAGAAAGGTATGCTTTCCTTTGCGCTCTCCATGTCGAACCAGCACACTCATGCTCATCGAAAGAACCGTCTTTATTTACCTTGGTCTACACCACACCTCTGGTTACACCGACGTTGAAGATGTCGATATGATCACCATCAAATACTTCCGTGCCTTAACATATCTGTAGGTGTTATGCATCTCGGTTTCTATTCCTACTCATTTGCATCCTTACCACGGACGAATACAATTTTAGGCTGCTCAATAGTGACATTGTTCATCTACCTTGATATGATTCCTTCTTATAGCACAGCCTTTCTTGTGCTTCAGTCGGATTGATGTCAACTTTGCTTCCTCTTTTACGTGTAAGTGTTTAGCTTATCCTTCCTGCTACACGTTCAGCTATTGCAAACAAATCTGCACCCTTTGTGGCTTTTTCTAAATACTGTTCACAATTTCCTCATGTTTTGTATCGAAGATTGCTTATCTTTGCCCCTAGAAATCATTGTTATGGTTTGATGCGCCGCCAGCTGCTCGTTGCTTTGAGAAGCTAATGGTGAAATGGTAGGCAAATACCTGTAGTAGAAGTATCTTCATGCCCTTCTCCCATACAATGTTCTTTGCTGTTTCATCCTTTCATAACCAGAAGTCTTTATTCCGTAATAGCTTCCACTAGAATTCATTGTGAACTGTTACCGCACGTCTACCTGTACGACTTCTTCCATTTTCGATAGAGAATATGATTGCACCTTTTTCCTTGACGTACGTGATCAAAATTAATTATCACGTTCAATATGAAATCTATTGCATCGTCAGCTGAGAGTTCTAGCTTCTTTCCATGCCTATCAGACATGTTTAAGCATAGATGGAGTAAGACGGAAAGGTTGATAGGTTTATTGATTTATTAAACACCCCGTCTGGTATATCATTTACAACTGGCTTCCATTGATGTCTTGATACAAAAGCCTTCCATTGTCAGACTTCTGTTGACTACAGAATACCCTTCGTCAGCCGTTCCCTACTCTTTTTTCTCCGCTTTCATCACCATTCTTTGAAGTTCTCGATTGGTTTTGTCCCATCGTTATTCTCACTTCGTCCTCTTGGCGCAGCATCATTGCCTGTTCTCCTCTCTGCCGTTGAACTATCGCCAGCCAATACACGCTTCCTTGTTGTCCATTATGTTCTATATTTAATGTTTTCGATTGGCTCGCACAAGCGAACGGTGTATTATCAGGTTGTCTGAACAGAGTTTTGTGTGCCTTGTATAAGGTCGTACAACTCCATTAGCACCTGCATGAGGACTGATTGTCACTTTGAACATAGTCGCTAACATGCAGTTACTATATTTTTCAGCAGAAGATAGCTTCTCCTGTAACATCATCAAAGCAAGTTGTCTTCTCCATGCTTCAACAGGTTATACGTGCATCTTTTATGATTTTGTATTCATAAACATGTTATCATGTGATAGAGATATTATGCCGATAGAGTCCTGAATATCCCATCATACGTTCGCTTTAGGGCTGTCATAATCACGATATGCCGTTGCAAGAATTGCTTTCTGGGCTTTGGTAGTTATATTAAACATCTCCTCAAGCTGTGTACCACCCGCGAAGATGCTCTGACACATAATGCTTTGATGTCGTTACTTTGACCTCAGCTGTGATGCTGCCTGCTATCAGGTGCACTCTTATACTGCGTTGGACTAATCGCTCCCATTGGAGTTAGCCATTTCAAAAGCGTCCACACCATTGCTACATCAACGAAAACTCTGCCAAAAGAGATATTCTCCGTCATTAGCCTCGCAAAAGAATGTCGCAAAGTTCTTTCATCAGCTTTGTCACCAAGCTAACAACATTTTAGGCTTGAAGCAATGCATTCTGTACCTCGCACTTTCTGTATCACTTGCACAAATTGACCTATTACGAATAGCCTCATCATCGTTCACATCGAGCATATTAACAAGTACAGGCTTATTCATTGCTGCGCCGTCTTCTGCTCTTAGTCCAAAGACAATCTGCATTATCAAATGAGATACTTTTGTACTTATCACCTTGTTCCTGATGATTGTCCCACATCTGACGAAGTGCCTCGCACCTCGATTGTTTGACTGGATAACCTCTCCACGACTATTCACCGTTGGCGCACCTGTATAGCGGTAACAGATGATGTACTTTCAACACCTGGGCGAATATTTGCCGCGATCTCACGATCGCTGCGCCGCACTGTATCGTCCTTGCGCTCTTTTGGTTGTGCCTCGTCAATGAAGTGCTGATGGAGTTTCTGTTGCCCATTCTTACGCTTAATGGTTGTAACTGATTGGCTTCAGCGATTGCAACGTGCGATGATGTTATCAATCATCAACTTAACCTGCACTTCTTTACCTTTCGTTGCGTTAATAGGCTCTGTGTCCTCTACCTCATCTCCATTAACTTCGCCTGTAGCCTCTGTGCTCGATGCATCGTTTGCCTTATCTTCTCTGCAAAATCAGGCCCTGATTAAGAGCTTCACGCTGACACGTTCTGCTTCCATGCGTCTCACGTTCTTTTCTCTTCCTGTTGCTTTACGTACACGTGCCCACTTCATCAGCTTTGCGCTGTTCTCTCTGCTTGTGCCAGCAGCTCACGCATACGATTAACAGCAGCAATCTTCCTCCAATGTGACGAAAGTGTTGCTCAGCCTGTTCAATAACCGCAGCACGTTCTTTCTCCGCTGCAATCTTCGGCAATGCCTTACCACTCTTTTCGTTTTGGTCTTTCTTTCAGCTTTTTACACCAGCTTCCAAATCCGACGCATGCATGGTCAGCAACAGTTCTGTGCCATACTCGATGTCTCTCTCCGTCTCTGCTCTACTACAGCATCACGCTGTTTTCGGGTTCTGTCTAGTACTCATAAAGAGGCTGACGAGATTCGATCTTCAGGAGCCACGCTCCAAAGCTGTTGTTTGCTGTTGTGAGGTTTTCCCTTTTCTACAGTCCTCGGTCACCTTCCCTGCTGCTGCAGGCTGCCGAACTGTTGCATTTCTGCAACATGCTTGTGGCGCTGTCATAGCATCAAGTTCTTTCTGCAGCTAAACTGGGTTTACTTTCTACCACTGATAGGTTGCTCTGTGTGGACTTCAAACTTACCATCTTCGTTCTGAGGGGCTGTTATACCACGAACAGTATTTCCATTCTCATCAGAGAGCGTTACCTCATCGTTTATGCATTGGGGTACATGCGTGTGGTGGCTGGTGCGTTCTCTACAACCCGCGTTGCGCAACGGCTGCTCGACGTGCCTCATCAACCTGCTGCCAGCCGCGTGCTGCGCAACAGGATGGGCTGCTGAGCTCCATCAATATCAACAAAGCACCATTTCGGATTAACCTGTCCTGTCTTCCTCATCTATTGCATCACCAATTATAGATAAAGAGGTGTTGTGTGACCCGTCTTTGTTCGTACCGGTGAATAGGTGTCACCTTTGCTTGAATCCCTAATTTTCCGTCAATCTTTATCAGCCTGCTGCCAGCACGTCCCGAGCGGATATTGTCTGCCGCAACCTCTTTCTCCTCTTGCACGTTATTCGCATCCACTCTTGAGATGGGTAGAGGATCTGCCCTGTTCAAGTTTTCCGCATCGGCATCACGCACACAACAAAATCATCAGAGTGTTCATGATCAACACCGCTACCATCGGGGAGCACTACAACGTTACCGTGGCACATACACTTAAGTCTATCATCCACTTTCATAGTTGCTGGATGGGTAGCAGCAATCTTCGTATCTAGGTTAGTACGCTGGTCTACCTCAAGATTACTTTCATGTCACTTTGTGATGTCAAATATCATCTTTCACACGCTGAATCATGCATTATAAGCGGTACGTTGCGCGCGCAGGTCCGGTAAACGCTTGCAGCCGTCCGTCGTCAAACTCATCACTATGCTTTCATGGCTAGCGTTGACGCACCGCCATCTTCGCTCTATCATACTTTCGACGTTTCTTTCATTCCATCCAGTAGCTTTGCTCTTTCATGTTTCTTTCGCCTCGTCACAAAGAATAGCCGTATTGTTGAGTTCCTTTTCATCTTTGCAAGTTATAACCCATACTGTAAGCTTCATCCATTGCGTAAGAACTGACCTCCGGCTTATTCTTTGCGCCTTTGTGCGATTACACACCATGCAACAACAGCTGCTACGATATTGATATCGGCTGCAATCTTCTGAGAGTTTGACAAGACTTATCACCACACCTTTCCATTACGCCGCCTATCCTGCTTTCATCAGCGTTATCACAGCGTCTGCCTGTCTTCATCAACGCTCGCAAAACAGAACGTGCTGTGTGCGTCAGCTCTTGCTGCTGTCATGCGGGTCTTGTATAGTTCTCTTGCGCCTTACCTGCTGTGTTAACTCCGCTCATTATACTCCACTCAGCAGAGCAACACTATAGAACGTATCATAAGATTAATCTTTGGGCTGGAACGCGCAGTGTGGGTGTCAAAGCCGGAGTGTCACTTATCTCATTGGTAACAGCATCAGGCAGGTCATTTGCAACCTCGCATATGTCCTCCAGCCATTCCGTTCCGCTTGTTCTCTCTTGGAAATTTCTTTCCAAGTCTTTTTGCCCAATTAGAGATGAGCTCACAGCTCAAGCTGCATCTGCCAACCTTTCACTAAACCAATCTTACGTGCACCACGACCAGCACGTAGCTTACTTTTACCCACTCCAGGCAGATATTCAACTCTGTCTCAGAGAGATATTCTGCAGCACGGACCATTGATAGCCTATAGCAGGGTGCCTTTACATCACTATATTCCTCGTTTTTGAAAAATGTAACTCGGCTCCCTACCATCGGATTGCACATCGCCTGTCTTTTCGATTGAGATAATCGCCACACTATCTTTGCTGGGCTATACATACCCGTAACAACACCTGCTTCCACGGCATCCATTCCTACACATTTGTGCAGCTTTTGCAAGTCCGTGACTGCTTTGCTATTCACTCTTTACCAAATCCTGTAGTGCTCTGCAACAGTTCCTAGCAACACTTGCAGCAGCTGTCACCACCCAGAGGCTGGGTTTAGTAGCCATTGTATAGCCACGAACCCACAGGTACCGAACAAAGTTCTGACGTGGTTCAAATGCACTACGCCAAGCTTATCAGAGGCTTTCGAGTTGGACGTTGTTGGTAATAGCCGCTGCACTCCCCGCAGCATCTTGTCTTTAGCGGTAGCTTGCACCTCTTCGATTCTTTGCCGCGCGATAGAGATTAGCCGCACTAAAAGTATTCGCTGTTCCAAAATCGTGTGACACTTACGACCCGTCAGAAGCCGCACATGATGCGCACGCAAAGACGGCTTAGAGCACCAGCGTGTCCAGAGCTATTCATGCATGTTTTCTTTCATTTGTGCAGCCGTTGTCATCATGGCGTTATGGGCGGAGAAGTCTGGCTTGCAACCTTCTGGAACAACATACTGAAGGGCATTCCTCGATTACGCAATCCACTGCCGCATCACTGACTGCGCCCAAGAACGGAATGTTCGCTTTCTGAAAGATCTTTCTTTTTGTAATCCTCGTCGAGCATCATTTTACACTCTCAACGGCATCTTTGTAGAGATTATCAACCTATCTTTCACGTTGCGCCTCGATACCTGTCTGTACACTTATCTCCGGTATGCTTTTGCACCGTGCTTTCATCTGACGAAACTCGACAAAGTGGCTCTCTCTGCATCATTTTCCGTAACGATGTTTCCATTGCTCGTCGTCACAAAGTTACCGCGAGCAAACATGGAATGAACTATATTCCATTTTCATCGTATATGTCAATCAGCAGTCAGCAGGATTGCACGAATTCCTTTCGTTGCCTGCATGTAGTCAATCTCGTCTTTCTTCTGGTTGCATATCTCTTGGCATACCCAAACTCTTTGCTGCATATGCTCATCATCATGCTGCATCATCGAAAGGCTTTAACGATCGTCGGTTTCACTGAAAACGCTGCTCACGCTTCCAAAACGCTTAGCTTTAGCCTCGTTACCTTAACTGAGCAGCACGCTGCAGCATGTGATGGTGATGCGTCGTACTGCCCTGTTCGTTTCTCCAAGAACTCGTTTGCGATGCTCTTTTCTGAAAGATTATAACTCTTACGGGCTGTGGTTTGAGCCGTTACCGATGCCTTTCAAATAGAATCTGACAAAGAGGCTACGACCTTGGCGTACTCTGTCGAGGACTTATAGTTTGCATAGGTGTAGTGGTACCAGCTGGCTTTGCGTGTCACAGCTTCTGAATAGGAGTATGCTCAATAGAGAAAGCATGAAGACCTTGCTGTCTTTGCTTTGATCAGAAATGCTGCAGCGTATGTCATAATCGCCTGCTAGAATCAATACGCTCTGAGTGTGGCATAGCACAGCCTTTGTATGCAGATGGCTGGCGTGATTGATACCATGCTTATCGATGATTTTGCTTAGACACCTTGATGCTCTTTGCCGTCGCGCAGTTTTAATAGTGTATGTTATCTTGTTAGGCATAGTGTCATTTGACCCATGGTGGTCATTCGTCGATGATGTTGTTTCTTTACAGGTTTCTTTTGCACCACGACGATAATCATCCGTTCACATTGGATCCTCCCGCAGTGAAGTACCTGTCGCCCCTATTCAAAACTGCGTATATCTTTATCCATAGAAGCGGGAAATCGCCAACATTAGAGACAATTATTGCGCTATGTCCATCCGATTCTGCGATCTCCATGCGCATCTGCTGTGCAGAATAATGTCGTGCCGTCTTGCGGTCTCCAGCTATCTGGTAACTTGTCTGCTGCTGCTTTGCCTATCATTGATGGTGACAAGAGCCGTGATAGCGCCTTTCTTGTCAGGTGAGGTAGGTGTGTACGCCACCATCATGCAATCTGATCAGTCTCCTGCTTACCTGTACCTTGCTTGAGCTAGCTGTGCAGAACCAGATCCCTTTGTTGTTCCATCAGCATTAAAGTGCGTCGCTCTGAAATGTCGGTTTTCTGTTTGCATTATTCTCTGCAGCACCTGCGCTTCACTTACTCTATTATGACGTCCATTTTTCAGCTATCCAGCACCTTTTAATCCCTCATTTTGCCTTATGTGGTCGTCTCCTTTTCCTTCAAGACCTTTCTTTTGTGTCTTTCCATGCTCTGATCCGATTAGCTATCCTTTGATCATGATCTGTTTCCATTGATCATCCTGAGTTGCATCACGATCTTTCTTATATTGGAATTTCGCTGCATCTTTCTCTTGTGATTATGCCAAGTCTATACCAGTTGTCGCATCCACGCTATCCTTGGTCCTTTCTATCATCATCTGCCTGCTGCGCAAGCATCCGATTCCTTATATACGCATTTTGCTGTGCCATCTCTGTTTGCGCGCGGTTTTCTCCCACTCATTTTCCGTCTTAGCAGATGTCAGAGTTTTCATTGCCTACTACGTGTTAGTGCATACTGTAGTGAAATGAAAATTTGAAAGAGCGGATATGCTGTCACATAGCGAGAGACTTTGCTCACCGCTCCTTCTTTCGTTCATTCTTCTAATTCTTCTGTGTCGCAGGTTGATACGGACGAGACTTTGTAGAACATACTTCGGTGCAAGACATACGTGGTAGCGCTGTAAGCCTTTGCAGGAATTATTTATTCTCTCCTTTTGCAGCAACTCTGTTCCATCGTTTGGCAATAGAGCCGAAATAGAAGGAACTGTATTGCTGTTGTCAATGCCGCCCTCCTTAATTGTCGGCACAGCTCCATCCTCAAGTGAGCATTCTCCGGCTTGCTGCTGCCGTCACATCAGCAGTCATTCCGTGTTTGCTCTGTGTGCTGGCTGCAACGATGACCCTGCAGGGGATGATTTCGTTCCCTAATATATCATTCAGAGGGCTGCCCATATTAGAACCCTATTGTCCTGTTTCCCAATTTTCACACTGCCAAAATCCATACTACCAGCTGCACCAGTAACACCTTGAACACTGCTTGACTAATAGCGTTAGCCTTATGCTTTGATTCAATTTCGTTGAGTCGATCGCCTGGCGACGATCACGTCTCTTGGTACCGATTTTCTACGACGTCTTTTCTTGTTCGCCATTTGTGCGTAATCTGTGCAGTCGCATCAGAAAGAGTCTTTTGCTATTTGCAGCTTTTATAGCAGGCAACTTACTGTCAGTGCCACCGCATGGCGCTTTGTGTCTCGCTGCCGCTTTGTTTGCGACTCTGAATACTTTCCTCTGTCATAGCAGATGCGTCGGCATCTGCACGCCATGTTGCATCCTCGTTATAACGTCTGTCAAACCAGTCTTGCTGGCTCTGCGCCTCTACGTTGGCTTTTCATGTACTCATTGCCTTTGATGCTGCGATACCTCGAAGATACTACCAGCGGCACCAATTGCTGCCTCCTATTAATCCATATTGCGTTGTCTATTAAAAAGTTATCGCATTTCCTGCGAAAATCTTACGCCTATGCCATGGTTGGTTTAACTTTTTATACACCAACAATATGAGTATCGGAAAAGAAGAAAGCGTCCTAAAGGCATACCAAAACGGGCGGTCGTGTTGCAGAACTCCAAAACAAAGTTTCGGGAAAAGTGTAAGAAGTATTCTCTGCAAATAAAGTCACTGGCAATTACTTATGACTCTGACTTGTTTGAAAAGATTTAGTGTCTTGAACCTAAAGAGCGCATACAGGCAATGGAGAAGTCTACAGCTTATGTGCTCCAGAGTTACAGGCAACAACCCTTGACGTTGCAAACTAGAGACTAAGAAGACTATTGAGGATAGACTTCATTTGACAACTTTGTCTGAGACAAATAGACCCACAACACTCACTATAGAAACGCTTTTTATTGAATTGTTGAATTAATTGAATTGATTTGTTTTAGTGGAAAAGGGATGATTCGTGAGAATAACCCCTTTTTCTTTTGTGTAATCCAAATTTCAATTACAAAATATTTATAAACACCCTGCCTATCTGTCGCACGTGATTGTTTTATGTCATTTATGGAATATTCTCTATGTCGTAGTTATACCATTTCTCTTGGCGTCGCAGATATGGTTTTGCAGCCAGCATTATTATAAACGAACGTTAATTTATTTCTTCTCGGAAGAAACGCTCAGAACGCATTTCTTCGGAAGCAAACACTTAGAACGCATTTCTTCGGAAGAAACCTCCCACTTAGAACGCATTTCTTCGGAAAAACCCCACTACAGAACGCATTTCTTCGGACTCCACTTAGAACGCATTTCTTCGGAAAAAGTGCACAAAAAGTAAATATAAATAAGTAATCTACATCTACCGCGCGCGTGTACCGCTGAGCGAGTACATATTCTTTTGTTAATGAACGTAAAAGAAAACCTACAAAAGAAAGTCCTTCTGTAGGTTGAAAAGTGAATTGAAAACAACGCCTTGTCATCCGCTCAGAGACAGCCGTCGCTTTCTGTCTGGTTTTCGCCTTTTGAAAATAACCATTGAACGATTGCTTACCATCAGGGAGTTGCTCTACAAGTTTTGCATTACTTTCTATTAGCGTTGTTAAAACCGCATCAGTTATCTCGGCTAACTTACGTCCTTGAAAAATGCTTTCATGTATGCAACGGTATGACAGTTTAAAACGTTCTTCTTTCGGTTTCTGTTCACGTCGTGACGGTTTATCAGGAGAAGAAAACATAAAATGTATAACCTCGTTGAGTTCCTTGCAGGCGAGAGTAATCTGTTTGATGTAGCCACGTAACCTTGTGAGCACTGCGTCATGATTCATTGCAACGCAACTTCTTCAATACTTGCCATTACAATCATGCTGTGCTGGCAGTTCCCCAGGTATGACGGCGCAACATGTAATGAATCATTATGGTATATATGATTCCCATAGCCTCCGCAAAAGTGTCGAATGCACACACATGTTTGCGTCGCTGAAGCCGTCAGAGGTCGGGCGTGCCGTTTTGCCAAAACAGATGCTCATCATTCTCGTGCCGTGCTTTTGGCATTTTCTCAGAAAATAAAGGCCGCAATATAGCAGGAACGCGCACTTTCACATAAGCACCATCAGCGCAGGCATGTCTTGTCTTTGCTCTCTGATAGTGAAGAATGCCGTCAGTGAAAATCAGACTTCTTCATGTGGAATAAGTCTACAGTGTTAATTCACCGCCAGGCATGATAACAAATCACTAGCGACGTCACGTGCTAACTCTTCAAGCGGTGCGCCATCTTGCTCTCGGAAGAGGAAAAGAGCACTCTCTACGTAGCTCTCAGAGTGACAGCGAGTTTGTCAATTCCTCTGCCTTGTTATTTTCAACGTTCATCCTAGGTGACTGGTTTAATTCTGATGAGATTATTGTCATAGTCGTTGTATTCTACAAGAGCAGCTTTTAAACACTTGCCGAATGCATAGGGTACATTTCTTTTGCTCGTTTGTCGTTTCAAGAGATTTTATCCATTGGACATATAACGAAGTAAGTTCAGAGAACATGACTTTTGGTTGTACCTGCAAAACGTTCAAGATGTTGTAAGGCAAGTTCGTGAGTTGCGTCGTGCGTTGCTGTCCTCGGTCAACCATTCTGTCAATGTGCTTACGTGCGTACTGCTGAAACATAAGTCAGAGTCCATTGTGCGTAAAAAGTCAACCACTTGCTTCACTGTCCATCTTGATGTTCAGCCCTGTTAAGCCTATCGTTGTACTCCCGGATGATCAGACTTGAGCAATATTGCAAAAACGTATGGATCGGTAATTTTCGTTCGTCTTACTAAGTCCCTTTTTGTTACATACTTGCCGGTTTTAATATATCCGACCTTTACTCCTACGCCTACTCTGATATATACTTGCCAGAAGCCATCTTGCGGCCTTCTGAGCTACGTGCTTAAATATAGCCATAACCGTTTGTTGCTGGTAAGTTGATGGTAGTACCTTTGCACACGTATTGTGTTTTGGTAAGTTTTACTATTCAAAAGTGCACACAGCGTGAAAAATGAACAAACCCCCTTATAAATTTTGAGTGATACCTACGAAATACGTGGTATACCGCTCCAATATAGTACTAAGAAATTTACTTCATCTCTTCCACTGCTGCTTGTGCCGCTGCGAGTCTTGCGATTGGCACACGGAATGGAGAACAGCTAACGTAATTGAGCCCTACATGATGGCAGAACTTGACAGAACTTGGCTCACCACCATGCTCACCGCAGATACCACACTTGAGGTTCTTGCGTGTCTTACGTCCCTTCTCAACAGCCATTTGAATCAACTGACCAACACCCTTCTGATCGAGAACCTGGAATGGGTCAACATCAAGAATCTTCTTTTCCAAGTAGCTTGGCAAGAAGCTAGCAATGTCGTCGCGGCTATAACCGAAGGTCATCTGTGTTAAGTCGTTTGTTCCAAAGCTGAAGTATTCTGCCTTTTTGTGCGATGAGGTCGGCAGTTAGAGCAGCACGAGGAATCTCAATCATCGTACCCACCTTGAATGGAACCTCTACACCTTCTTTCTTGAAGAGCTTATCAGCAGTCTTACGAATGATGTGCTCCTGTATATCAAGCTCATTTACGATACCAACCAATGGAACCATAATCTCTGGCATTGGGTTAAAGCCTTCCTTCTTCAACTGGATAGCAGCACCGAGGATAGCCTTTGTCTGCATGGCTGTAATCTCTGGGAATGTATTGCCCAAACGACAACCACGTAGTCCTAACATTGGGTTATGCTCTGACAGAGAACTTACACGGCTCTGGATGAACTGAACGCTTACACCCATCTCTTGAGCCATAATCTCTTGACCCTTTAAATCATGAGGAACGAACTCGTGCAATGGTGGGTCAAGCAAACGAATGTTTACTGGCATACCATCCATACACTTCAAGATACCATAGAAGTCTTGTTTCTGATAAGGCAATAGTTTATCGAGAGCCTTCTCACGATCCTCTGTGCTATCAGCGAGAATCATCTCACGCATAGCCTTTATCTTCTCATTCTCGAAGAACATATGCTCTGTACGACAAAGACCGATACCAACAGCACCAAAGTTGCTTGCAACCTCTGCATCGTGTGGAGTATCAGCATTGGTGCGTACAACCAATTTACTATACTTCTTACAGAGATTCATTAACTCGGCAAAGTCGCCAGTTACCTGTGCTGGGCGTGTCTTCACTTCACCTGCATAAACCTCACCAGTAGAACCATTTAATGAGATGTAATCACCTTCACGAATGATTGTTCCATCAATCTCAACAGTACGAGCCTTGTAATCAACCATAATTGCACCTGCACCACTGACACAGCACTTACCCATACCACGAGCAACAACTGCTGCGTGTGAAGTCATACCGCCACGAGCTGTCAAGATACCTTCTGCTGCTGACATACCTGCGAGATCCTCTGGAGAGGTCTCAATACGCACCATAATTACTTGGTGACCATCCTCATGCCACTTTGTTGCATCATCAGCAAAGAATACTACCTGACCGCAAGCAGCACCTGGTGAAGCTGGCAAGCCACGTGTCAATACATGTGCTTGAACGCGTGCTTCCTTATCGAATACTGGGTGGAGAAGTTCATCAAGTTTATTTGGCTCACAACGCAAAAGAGCTGTCTTTTCATCAATCTCACCTTCGTGAAGCAAGTCCATGGCTATCTTCACCATTGCAGTACCTGTGCGCTTACCATTACGAGTCTGTAGGAACCAGAGTTTACCCTCTTGTACGGTGAACTCCATATCCTGCATATCGTGGTAATGCTTCTCCAACTTATCTTGAAGAGCATACAACTGGGCGTATAACTCAGGCATAGCTTCTTCCATTGAAGGGAACTTCTTGCGACGGGTTTCTTCGTCAATATTCTGCTGCTCTGCCCAATGCAATGAACCTTCTTTTGTTATCTGTTGTGGTGTACGGATACCTGCTACAACATCTTCACCCTGTGCATTGATAAGATATTCTCCATTGAAACAATTCTCACCAGTAGCAGCATCACGAGAGAAGCAAACACCTGTAGCTGATGTTTCACCCATGTTTCCAAAGACCATTGCCATAACTGTAACGGCTGTGCCCCATTCTTGTGGAATGCCCTCCATCTTACGATAAAGAATAGCACGCTCATTCATCCAAGAATCAAACACGGCGCATACTGCACCCCACAGCTGCTCCATTGGATCGTCAGGAAGTTACGACCTGTTTGCTCTTTTAATAGCATTCTTAAATAAAGTCACCAGTTGCTTCAACTCTTCAACCGTCATTTCGTTATCGAGTTTGATACCACGCTGTGCCTTTTACTTGCTGTATAATAGCCTCAAATGGGTCAATATCTTCCTTATTTACTGGTTTCATGCCCAATACGACATCACCATACATCTGTACGAAGCGACGATAGCTATCGTAAGCGAAAACGCTCATTGCCCGTCTTCTTTGCCAATCCCTCTACAACAACATCGTTCAAACCAAGGTTGAGGATTGTATCCATCATACCGGCATTGACGCACGTGCACCAGAGCGTACACTCATAAGAAGAGGATTAGAAGGGTCACCAAACTTTGAGTTCATTAAAGATTCTACATGCTTAACGCTATTCTCAACCTCTGATTTCAATAAACCAACAACTGTCTCTTTACCCTTCTCAAAATACTCGTTACATACATCGGTAGTAATGGTGAAACCCGGAGGAACAGGAACACCGATAAGATTCATTTCTGCTAGATTAGCTCCCTTACCACCGAGGAGATTTCTCATATCAGCCTTACCTTCTGCCTTACCATTACCGAAGGTATAAACTCTTTTTTCGCTCATAATTATAATTGATAATGTATTTTAGTTATTTATCTCTACGTGCAAATATACCAATAATTAGGTAAAGTGACAAACTTTTTCAATGAATAATGTAATCTCTACCTTACATTTTTCATCTTGTTAGCGAACACACATACACAATAAAGATAGGCACAACGATGCATACTAGATTTTTTTAGTAACTTTGCAGCCAAATACAAAAACAATTTATGAGTAGAAAGAAAGCCATTTCCTATATTTGAGAATGTCACTATAGAGGCAGTTGCTGCCGAAGGAAAGTGTGTTGCACACGTTGAAGACAAGGTTGTCTTTGTTCCATTTGTTGTTCCTGGTGACATCGTCGACTTGCAAGTTCGGAAGAAGAAACGTAGTTATTGCGAGGCTACCGTCATTCGATTTATCAGCAAGAGCAATGTGCGTGAAGAACCTATGTGCGAACACTTTGGTATCTGTGGCGGATGTAAATGGCAGAACTTACCTTACAGCGAACAATTAAAGGCAAAGCAGCAGCAGGTTTACGATCAACTGAGCCGCATTGGAAAGGTTGAGCTTCCTGAGTTCCGACCTATCATGGGTTCTGTCCACACAAAGGAATATCGCAATAAACTAGAGTTTGGTTGTGCTAATAAACGTTGGTACACCGCCGAAGAATTAGCTGCATTACCAGAAGGTGTCGGGCTTTCAGGTGGTGCCATTGGATTCCATATAACGGGCAGCTTCGATAAGATTTACCCTATTGAGAAGTGCTGGCTCATGGATAATCTTTTGTAACGAGATACGCAATGATATTCGTGACTATGCTTTTAGAAACGGGGATGACATTCTATGACATTCGCGCCCAACATGGTTTATTACGTGACCTCATGCTTCGTAACTCTAATACGGGTGAGTGGATGTTGCTCGTACAATTCCATTACGATGAAGAGGGAGATGACGAGCGAGCAAAAGCTCTCATGCAGCATATTGCTGAGAAATTCCACAAATAACCTCTTTTTCTATGTCGATAATCAGAAGGGAAACGATACGTTCAACGATTTAGAACTAACGCTTTATAAAGGTAATGACCATATCTTTGAAACGATGGAAGACCTGAAGTTCAAGGTAGGTCCAAAGAGTTTCTATCAAACGAACACCGAACAGGCTTATCATCTTTATTCTGTTGCTAGAGAATTTGCCAATCTTACGGGAGATGAGCTTGTTTACGATCTCTACACAGGAACGGGAACAATAGCCAACTTCGTTGCTAAGAAAGCTCGTAAGGTGATTGGTATCGAGTATGTTCCCGAAGCGATTGAAGATGCAAAGGTCAATTCCAACGTCAATAACATTGATAATACGCTCTTCTATGCTGGCGATATGAAAGATATTCTCACCGAAGAGTTTATCCAAAAGCATGGTCGCCCTGATGTTATCATCACTGACCCACCACGTGCTGGTATGCATCCCTGACGTTGTTAACGTCATCCTCGGGCAAGTCCTAAACGAATTGTTTACGTTAGTTGTAATCCAGCAACACAAAGCACGAGATTTAGCTTTGTGATGCTGATTATAAGGTAGCGCTGTTCAACCCGTTGATATGTTCCCACACGCCACACGTTGAAAAATGTGGTTCTGTTAGAAAAAGCGATAATTATATAACTAGAAGAGCCTCCTTTCTTTCCGAATGAGGCTCTTCTCATATCGAGAGGTATCTTATCTTGTTAAATAAAAACAAAACATCAATTAGTTTGCATAAAACAAAAACTATATTTGCAAACCACATAAACTATTATTAACTAGCTGTTACTTCATTATGAAAATCATTAACTATCTGATGGCAACACTTTCCTTAGCAACAATGCTAGCGGTAGCAATCATTCAGAGATTCAAAGTCCTATTCCTACTTAACTCTACGAATACAGGATGTAAAACAAGCGCTTTGGCTAGAGCAAACAATCTATCAGGTGAGAAGGAAAAGAGTATCTTGCTTTAAAAGCATTAGGTGAAGGAAAGATGACTCTCCACCATATAACACTGGTACTGTGATGCTAATCAAAACCCAAATGAATACTGACGGGGTAACACTAATAATAGTGACAGAACAATCTACAGAAGACACAAATTGTACTTGCAAATACGACACAATACACGATCTGCTTAGTACCCAATAAGTATCAGTTATCTTAAAGAAACGAAATCAATCTGAATGGTAATCCCTCATCGTGATGCCAGTCTACGAAGACTTCTACTTTTAAATATTCCACAGCATTATCATCCGTTATTAATTTAAAGTAAATAGATCACCAACACACAATTAATTTGTCAACAT